>LAHS01000855.1_pt1 | contig 47580 bp, 33 predicted proteins | sample 329651 | NCBI WGS metagenome assembly LAHS01 (sample SAMN03275699, study PRJNA271635) | activated sludge metagenome | isolation source: sample C-1 Sludge from hydrolytic chamber (first chamber) of Anaerobic...
TTGGAGGCTTTTTTCGTGCCCTAACCCCTCGTGTTTGCTCAAATAAAATGCTTCCTTGTAACTTAGCAAGGAAGCATTTGTGTATCTCTTTATTATTGAATTATAATGGGCATGTTATTGTACGGAGAAAGTTGTGACTTTGTATCCATTCTTGTTACTGTCAGCATTTGGGTCTCCAAGCGAAATACCATATTCTCCCGATTCGAGATTATCAAAAGACAGTAAGTATGAGCACTCACCATACTTTTTAGCTTGATATGGAATTTGGCTCAAAGAATTTGTCTTAGCTGCAGAAAATGTTCCATCCTCAGCAATTTGAGCCCTTCTGCTTTTACCGCTAATTTCAAATTTAAATACGCTAATGAACGATTCCGGATCAGTTTGGTTGTCCTTTGCTCTTAGGATGATTTTCACTTCTCCCGGTTTTGCCTTTACCGAAGATTCTTTTCCTTCCAAGGTAAGACGTGTCTTTACTTTCCCAATTCCGACAATGTATAATGATGCACCTGCCTTTGACTTGATTGAACCAGATTCTCTGGGGAGCTTGACATAGGTGGAATTGGATGTTAACAGGTAAGCCTGATCGGCAAACTCAGGCTCCGGTACAGTAACTTGCTGTGCGTAGACTCCTACAACAGAGAAGAATGAGAGCAGTAGCGTTGATATTACTTTTTTCATGTCATTTAGGTTTTAAAGATTAATATGAAAATAATGTCGCAAATATAAATGTTTTAGCGCATACCTCCAAATATTTACACAGAGAAATATAACTGGCCAAACAATTCTCGGTCAACGATGCCAGGCCACCCAACCTGCTGCACAGTCAAGCTGCACTCTAAAGCCGGTCTTTGCCTTTCTATTTCCCTGGTTTGTTCTTAGTAACCGTATGCAGAACCTTGCCCTCTTTATTGACCATGTACATGGTGAGTGCAGCCTTTGAGGCGGAGAACACCGAGAAGCCGGATTCGGGGCTGCAGAACACTGTTCCCTCAACGGGGCGAACTTTCCGTGAGAGCGATGCAGAGGAGTTAACGACGTAATCGATGGGGTCGTTTTTCATCTTCAGGTGCTGAAAGTTATGGATATGTCCGCAAGCGTAAATGTCCACAACTTTCGCGTGTTTCTTCAGCACCGGCAGCAGGCGGTTCTGCAGGTCGGTGCGTTCCGACTGGCTCTTAGGCGTTTCGGCGTAGATGGGATGGTGCCCGAAACAAACAACCCAGTCCTCCTTTGCATTGGTCAGTACACTGTCGAGCCACTGGAGTTGTGCCTGATAATCCTGCTTGTACGCATCGGGATAGGTAGTAGAGTTACGGCGATACTTCTCTATAATGGGCGACGTGTCCAGCATAACGATTCTTACAGTCACGCCGTTGTCTTCGAGTACCTTCGTGTAATAGCGCGCGGGCATCGCCCACCGCCTGCTTATCTTCGCATAATCCAGGCAGGCTTGCGTGTTGCCACGGTATTCGTGGTTGCCGAGAACGGGCAACCAGTCGAGCATCAGCTCCGGATGAGAGTAGATTAGTTCAAAGTTTGTCATCCACAAAGGGTCGTTCACCGAAGCCACACCGTTGAAGTGGTGCACATCACCCACGGCAACAACGCATTCGGGTTCAACGGTTTCGGCCATCACGCCCATTGTTTCTGCGATTGTCTTCTGGTCGTAATAGCCATTGCGGCCGTTGTCATTAACCATGTAGAAGGTCAGGTCGCTCTTCATCTGCTCCCATTCTGCCGGTGTTTGGGCGTGAATGGTTCCCACAGAGGCGATGACTGCCAGCGCTATCAGTATGGATTTTATCTTTTTCATATTTCCTTTATTGCCTTTGCTCTGTTGCATCAGAGATTAATCTTTACGCCGCAAGTTGCATCTTACGCCGTAGTATTCTACCTGCATGGTGCGGTCCTTGTTGCCTTGATAATAGCGCAAGGGCTGGTTCAGCAGGTTGTTAGCCTCTGCAAAGATAGTTATTTTTGTCTTCTTTCCAAAGGTATAGCTGGCATTTAAATCCAGATAATTCACGCTGTCGTAGTAACGGTCGAGCACTGCCTCGGTGCCCATCTCGTCTACGAAACTTGAAGCAACGTTGTACGACAGGCGCATGTTCAGCCCCCACTTGTCGAAATAGAGCGACGCGTTGCCCGTGTGAGCCGGCGTGCCCTGCATCTTGATGTTCTCTCCGTCGGCTACTACGCGGTGCTCGAACTTGTAATCGCGTGTCTTGCTGTGCGTATAGGTGTAGGTTCCATAGAAGCCGAGGCAGCTCAATGCGGGTGTAATGAACCCGAAATCGCGCTCGTATGCCACCTCTACACCAAAGATGGAAGCGTTATAACCGTTAACTGGCTTGGAGATTTTATAGTCGTTTGCTACCGGAATTTCTGCTGCGCCGCCCTTCCATGACTCTTCAACAATTACGTTGTGCAGGTCTTTATAGAACACTCCCAGGCTGGCTAGTCCCACACTCTTGAAGTAGTATTCGGCGCTCGCGTCGAAGTTATAGGAGGTTGTAGGTTTCAGGCGGGGATTGCCAATCGTAGCTTCCTCGTCGGCCATGTTGTAATTCACGTTCGGAATAAGATGCGAATACTTGGGCCGCGCCAGCGTTTCGGTGAAGGAGGCGCGAAGTTTAAGCTGCTCGCTCACATCGTATTTATAGAGCACACTCGGCAACCAGTTGGTGTAGCTGTGCGACTGCCGGCCCGTAGAAGCCAGGCTTTCGTCCTCGTTCTCATCCACAATCCAGTTGAAACCGCTGTATTTCACGTTGGTGCGCTCCATTCTCAAGCCGGCTACCAAGTTAGACCGGCGGCCCAGCCTGATGTCGTAGCGCAGGTAGGTACTCAGCACATTCTCGCGTGCATTGTAGTTTCCGGCGGCATCTTCCAGTATTTCTTCTCCCTTCATCTGGCCGAAATCAATCGAACCCAGGTAGGTGTTGTTGATGAACTGCGTCCCTATAGGATACTGACTTCCGGGCATGAAGTCCTCCCTGATTTGCGATGACAGGTGCGAAAGCCAGTCTCCGTCGTACGCATCGGCATAATCGAAGTTGTGCGTCTCGCGCTCTTTCTTCTTTGCGGCATACTTGCCGCCGAACTTCAGCTCACCGTAGCGGGCTGCTTCGCCAAGAGGAAGACGGAAGTTGAGTTTCATCTTCCACTCATTTTCGCGTATTTTCTCGTCCGAGTTGGTAAGTTCATCAATCTCCCAGTCGCTGTTTACCGCAGGGATAGGCCTCGTGGAATAAGGCTGCCTGTCGTTTACATCCTCAAAGAACTCACTGTGTGCGTCTTTTATCGTGATGCCGAAGTAGCGTTCGTTGGGCCGGTCTTCGGTGGCACGGGAGTAAGATGCCCCCCAATCCATTCCCAAAGCGCCGAGTTGATGTTCGCCACCGAGCGCGAGGTCGAGCGTTTGTTGGAGTTCCAGACGCCGGTTCCGGTCCTCGTCGTCGTCACCTCCTTTGGTCTGTAACACCACACTCTGCTTGTTGGCTTTGCCGTCCAGTTTCTTGTAAGTAACGCGATAACGGTTCTCCCAGTCGTGCCTACGGTTGTAAATAGCCTTGAAGGTAAGCCTGTTGTTGATGTTGAATTTGTAATCGAAGGCCGCCGAATAGCTCTGGCGTTGGCGTGTAACGTAGTATTGACGCACTTCGGCTTTGGTCAGAATAACCTTGTCTTCGTCCACGTCATATTCGAACTCAGTGTTATCCGAGCCGCCCGGAGCATATTGATAAGAGGCAGCCAGCATCATTCCGAGTTTGTTGTCAAAGAACCGGTCGCCGTAAGTAAAGCCCAGGTTCCACTGCGGCTTGCCGCTAATCCAGTTGTAGCCGGTGCCCGCCATCGCGCTGACAACGCGGTGGTTGGGGGTGTTCTTCGTAATGAGATTTATCTCTCCGCCTATTGCATCGCCGTCCATATCGGCCGTAACGACCTTGTTCAGCTCAATGGTTTGTACCATATCGGCAGGTATCAAGTCCAGCTGCACGTTCCTCGTATCGCCCTCGGCAGAAGGTATCCGGTTGCCGTCTACGGTCACCGATGTGAGGTCGGCCGACGTTCCTCGCACCTGTCCGAAGCGTGCCTCGCCCTGGTCGTACTGCACGTTTACGCCATTGATGCGCTTCAGGGCATCGCCGATGTTGGAGTCGGGGAATTTACCAACCTGGTCGGCCGATACCACATTCACCACTCCCATTTCGTTTTTCTGCTGCTGGATGGCGCGCCGGTGGGCCGAGAAAGCCCCTACCACCGTTACTTCACGTAGTTCGGCGCCTTCCGTGAGCAGAAAGTTCTGCTCCACGGTTCCGTTTTTCTTCACGCTTACAGTTTGCGTAACGGGCGTATAACCCACATAAGAAATCCTTACGGTGTAGGTTCCCGGCTTGAGATTGGGCAGGGTGTAGTTGCCATTCACGTCGCTGGTGGCGCCCACGTTCATTCCCTCTATCGTAATTGTAGCTCCGGGCAGAGTCTGCCTGTCGGCATCCATTACTTTTCCCTTGATAGAACCCAAGTCGGGATTTGCCGTTCCTTCGGCGGCAAATACGGCAGAACAGTGTATCGACATCAGCACAACCACTATTCCCATTACGCCTTTCTTCATTCTTAACATAAATCTTATTTGCTGTCTGTAAAAAACCGGGACAAAGGTATAGAGCTTGTGTTAAGAACGTGTGTCATTGGGATGAAGAACGGTTAACAATCAATTTACAATGCTGATAAGATGCGGGTTCCGTATTTGGAACTAAGCAGCAAGTGTGCTTTTACGGGTGATTTGCCTGTAGCCCGGTGGCACCTTTGGCAGCCATCTTTGCCCCTCGCCGCCTGCACCATGTACAGGGCGGCTTGCAGGAGCTATCGTTCAAGGGGCTTGAAGCATAGGTTCAGGGCGCTTGATAGTGGCATTCAAGAGGCTTGAAAGGCACCTTTTGCCACTTTGTTCGTAAGTGACTGAATATCAAAGTTTTGCATTTTAGGTTTAAGGAGGTAATCTTTCCTGCCGCAGGTCATCCCCTCCTCCGCCTCCCCTTTCTAAGGGGAGGATACCGGTTTGCCCTGTGCAAAAACTCTAATCATCATCAAAAAAGCGGCACACCGTGAGGAATGCTCATGGTGTGCCGCCGGGTTTATAGTTCAACTAAATGTTACAAAACCTTGTGGATGGCAGGCTCGAAGACGTAATAAGCTTTTTGCGTCTTGAGTCCTTTGGTTGGCAGAACGGGCAGCTCCACGTTGCTAAGGTGCTCGAGTACCTTGCGAATCTGGTCTTCACGTATGCACTTGTTTGCTCCGTCGAACACGATGAACATGGCGAAGCACTTGTGCTCCTTGTTGTAAACGTACATGTTGGCCTCAAAGGGGTTGTTCTTCAGGGCGTTGAAAGTCGCAATCTGGTCGGCCGTGAGCACGGCTTTCAGGGCTTTGGTGAGTTCGGCGCGTGCCGTGCTGGCCGTCTGGCGGGCGTATTCACGGTCCACAGAGTAGACTCTGGTCAGCTTGTTTTTCTCTATGTACTTCTCGGCCGCGTCCTTTTCTGCTGCAAAGTAGTAGAAGTGAATGCGCCCCGTCTTGCCCTTGAACGGCAGGTAACGCACCTGTTCTTCCAGTCCGCCGTCGTGCTTAATCACGTCTACATCCATCAGTCCCTTGAGGAATCCCTGCGCCTTTACTTGCTGTACGCCGCCTAAAGTAAACAACATGGCCAGCATGCAGCACCTGAGGACAGCCCTTACTGTCTGCTTTTTCGAGTTGCGACAGCATCCCATACGTTCAGAATTTAAGTTCTCCATCGTTTTGTTCCTTTCTGTTTTATTATCTTTGTTGTGGCGGCAAAGGTACTAAAACTTCACGGTTCACGCATAGGGAAATGCCTATCATTGCAGTCTTTTTCCCTAAATAAGGCCGTTTTTACTGCTTTGTGGCGTTGGTTTAGCGTGTTTTAGATCCCGCTATGGGCAAGCATTAGACAGATAAAAAATCATCTCCAGACAAAAAGCCCAGAGATGATTACTGGCATGGAAGTGATGTTTCAGAACAGCCGGCTTACGATGGCAGCCTCTTGCTCCTCAAAAGCCATCGGCTTCACCACCTCCACGAGGCGGAAATCCTGGTAGCGCAACAGGTGCAGAACGGCGAACCTGCCGTCTTCCGAGGCGCATCCTTCTAGTATCATGTTGCCCATCGGCGTGGTTTGTGGGCGCTTGCTTCCTAGTTGAGTCTCCCATTCGGCGACGGGAAGGCTTAGTATGCGCTCCAGCTTAGCACCCTCCTCGGGCGTGTATTCGGCGCAGAAGGCGCGCAGACGGCTGCCTGTAGGTTTGTAACAGGCGCTGCGCTGCAGGCCCAAAAATGATTTCTTTATCTCTATGTTGTCGTTGTTCAGCAGGCTTTCGCCCATTCTGAAGTCTTTGATACTTGGCATAATTGTAACTTTCTTGTTGTCGTGAGGCAGCCGCAGGCGGCCGTGCAGGCGGCCGTACAGCAAAGCCATACTCCGCTTGCCCGTAGGGTCATGCCGTCGGGTTTGCGCCTGCTGCCTCACTGAATGGTAAATGAAAAAAATGGAAATGGTGCCTGCGGGAGCGCTGCCTGCGCGTTTTCGGGTGCAACGGGCTGCGTTTCGTCCCCAGGCAAGCATAAAAGTTACGGGGTGCTAACAAAGCAGATGCTTCAGTGCGAAGACGTAATAGTCGCACGAAGCAACCGACTGAAAGGGCGCGGTCTCCATGCGCACCCTGCTGCCTTGACGTTGTAAAGAAGAGTGAAACATCTTGCCGGCGAGGAGTCTCCGGCCGTTTACCGGGTGTCGTGGGTTACTGAACGAGGGCAACACACGCTGGGGGCGAGAGCTGCACACACGGTAGATGGACTGCGGATCGGCCGGTACGGCCACCGACTGCTGGCGGGCATGTAGCACCGCAGCGTGCATTCCGACGCCTTGCTGCCCGCTCTCGGCGGCCAGACTGTGCTCCGGGCATCCCATGAAGAGCAGGAAGAGGAGCGCGAGAATGTGAAGTGTTCGTTCCATCCGAGTGGCAATTCCCTTTTTGTTAGCGCCTGCAAAGGTAGCAAATAATATCAGTTCATGCACTTTTTCCTCATTTATTTCTCATCATGTTGTGTGCCATGGTGAGGCGGGTGAGCCAGATTTGCCCCTCTGCAAACAAACTGTTCCGGCCACGGAAGCAGCGAAATACAGGATGGCAAGTGCCGACAGGGGCGGGGACAAAAGCCAGGTATGCCCGCCGCCTGCTCTCTTTCCCGCTCCGCCCATGTACAGGGCGATTGGCAAGAGGTGTCGTTCAAGGGCCTTGAAGGATAGGTTCAAGGCCCTTGATGATGGCATTCAAGAGGCTTGAAGCTATGCTTTTACAAACCCGGTGCCGGCGGGCAGGCTTGGCGGAGCAGCGGAGGACTGCTCCCGGAGCTGCCCTGCAGGGGTTATTCCACCTCGTAGGTAGTGCGCACGGTGATGCTGGCAACCTTCTCCTTGCTGCTGGTGTTGAAGGTTCCTCCCCAGCTGTATTCCTCGTTGCTGTTGAGACCAACAATCTGGAACACGCCCATCGACGACGATACCATCGACCCTATCGAGGCGTGGCTGCCCTTGGCAATGGTCTGGGCGCGCTCGTAAGCGTTGGCACTTGCTTTGTTCAGCATCTCCATCTTGAGGTCGTTAAGCCGCGTGTAGTAGTACAGCGGGGCGTTTGAACTGAAGTTGAGCCCCTCGTTGTAGAGCTCGGAAATGTTGCGGTACACCTTCTCCACCAGCGGCAGATTAGTGGAGCGCACGGTGAAAGTCTGCGATACGGCGAACCCGTCGTCGATGTTCACGTACTGTTGTAGCTTGGAGTTGTAGAACGACTTGCTCTGGGCAGAGATGTCTACACTGCTCGTAGAGAGGCTGGAGTCGGCTATGCCCTGCGCCTTGAGGTACTGCCGCAGGGTCTGGGCGGCACCCTTGAAGGCGGCATAGGCACTGGCCCGGGTGTCGTTCTTGGCGTTAAGCGTGAGGTTCCACACAATGAGGTCGCTCGTTATTTGCTTCTCGGCCATGCCCGTTACGTTGATTGTGGGGTCTTCCTTGCGGAAGTTGGTGGCGCCGCGCGCCAGCAGCCAGGCGCTGATAATGACTACTAAGCCGGCAAAAAGGGCCAGCAGCGTTTTGGTTTTGTTCATTTTCTTTTGGCTTTTAGGGTTCTCTGTTCATGGCGGAGGCGGCCTCTGATACTTCTGCCAGTGGCCAACCTCCCGCTGCAAAGATGGATATTTTTTCGCAAACTGCCAACTTTTCAGGGCTGTAATTTCCGTATCGGGCCTCTGAAATTACGTGAGCGGGCAATATATAAACAGCTTTGGCGTTATTGGAATACGATGCAGTGGACCGACAGAATACGCCAGGTAAAGATTGTCCTCGTGCTGGCAGCCGTCTTGATAGCGGTGGCCTCGCTCGTGGTATCGCACTTCCTGATACGCGATCTCGAAACAGAAGAGCGCAAGAAGATGGAAGTGTGGGCCGAAGCCATGCGCACCTTGAACACTGCCGACGAGCATACAGACCTCAACTTGGTGCTGCGGGTGCTCAACGGCAACAACACCATTCCCGTTATCGTGACCGATGCGTGGGGCAATGTGCAGACTTTCCGCAACCTGAAGATAAAGGCCGGCAACCGTGCCGACAGCCTCCGGCAGGCTGCCATCATAGGCCGGGAGCTGAAAAACTCGGGCAACGTCATCCCCATAGAGCTGGACGACAGCCTCCGCACCGACCATGTAAACGTGTGTTACGACGACTCCGTCATGCTCCGCCGGCTGGCCTTGTACCCTTATGTGCAGCTGGGCGTGATGCTGCTGTTTGTGGTCATAGCCATCTTTGCACTGCTCACGTCAAAGCGGGCGGAACAGAACAAGGTGTGGGTGGGGCTCAGCAAGGAGACGGCTCACCAGCTCGGCACCCCCATCTCCAGCCTCATGGCGTGGATGGAGATACTGCGCGAGAACTATCCCGACGACAACCTGATACCCGAAATGGAAAAGGACGTGAAGCGGTTGCAGCTTACCGCCGACCGTTTCTCTAAGATTGGGTCGCTGCCGGAGCTGGCTCCGGCGAGCCTGAACGAGGTCATGCACCGCGTGGCCAGTTACATGGAACGCCGCACGTCGCGGCAGGTGAGGGTGGTGGAGGAGCTGCCCGCCCACGATGTTGTTGTGCAGCTGAACGCCTCCTTGTTTGAGTGGGTGGTCGAAAACCTGTGCAAGAACGCCGCCGACGCTATGGGCAGCGAGCCCGGAACCATTACCCTGCGCGTGCTGGAGGAGAGCCGCAAGGCCGTTGTAGAGGTGGCCGACACGGGCAAGGGCATACGCCGGAAGGACCTGGGCAACGTGTTCCGCCCCGGTTTTACGACCAAGCAGCGCGGCTGGGGCTTAGGTCTCTCGCTGGCCAGGCGCATCGTTGAGGAGTATCACCACGGCAAGATATGGGTCAAGAGCTCCGAGGTGGGCAAGGGAACCACCTTCCGCATCGAGCTTCCTGCTTAGTTCCGTTTAACCGTAAGGGTTAAACAGCTCTTCTTGCTTTTTACGAGCACGATGCGCGCAGGCCTGTAATCGCCGGCCTGAGCCTTGTAAGGATTGGGCAGATAGGTTTGCGGATTGACCGCCACCAGCGGATACCAGCTGAACTGTACCTGCACCATGAGCCTATGGCCGGGCAGCAGCAGGTGGGCAACATCGGGCATGCGGAACCTCAGCACGAAGTCTTTGCCGGGCCTGACGGGCTGCGGACGGCGGAACGAACGGCGGAACCGGGCCGGCATTACGTCGGCCCTGACCAGCAGCTGGCAGCCGTCAGGGCGCACGTCGATGAGCTTCACCACCGCGTCCAGGTCGGTGCACGAGGCCTGCAGCTGCAAACTTACGTCAACGGGGCCCATGAGCGAGAGCGTATCCGTTAGTATCGGGCCGCTGCAGGTGAGCACGTCGGGGCGGCTGGAGGCAAAGCGCTGGTCGGCCGCCATGTAGTTCTTGTCGCGTTTCTTGCCGTTCCCTTTATTATAATAAGGTACGGGATGCAGCGGATCTGCCGTCACCGTGCCGCCTTCGAGATAAAACTTCATTGTCTCGGCATCCCTCGGCGGCCAGCTGTCGAGCCGCAACCAGCGGTCGTCGGAGGGCCGGTCTTTCATCTTCTCCGGTGCCGTTTCGGCCGATGGCAGCAACGTTACCGCCGCCGGCTTGTGGCCCCGCCCTTCGAGATAGCAGGCAAAGAAGGGGTATTCTATGTGCCGGATGAAGTAGCGGGCACTGCCTGCACCGAACCAGGCACAGCCCAGTTGCTGGTAGCTGTCGTTGCTCCAAGCGTGGTGATACCACGGAGCCTGCACCAGAAAGACCTCCTTCTGCGCCTGCCGGGCGCGCAGCCTACGCCACGTTTCCCATGCACCATAGCAGTCTTCGGCATCGTACAGTCCGCCCACCACCATCACCGCAGGCCGTACGGAACCTGCTCCGGCGGTGGATTTGCGCTGCCGCCAGAAGGCATCGTAGTTGGGATGGGCCACGATTTCGCGCCAGAAAGGCACGCTGTCGGCCAGCGGCAGGAGCAGCTCTGCAATGGGGCGGCGGTAGTAAACGGCAATGGCAGTGTCGATACTTGCCAGCGGAGGCAGCGCCGTAGTGCGCGGCAAGGGGCGCGGACGGAAGAAGGAGGCGCCGAAGCTGTAGCTGTCGGCCAGCATGAAAGCCCCGTTGTGGTGGATGTCGTCGCCCATAAACCAGTCACACACAGGTGCTTGTGGCGACACGGCCCTTACGGCCGGGTGCCCCGAACAGGCCGCCACGGTGGCGTAGAAGCCTGGGTACGAGGTGCCCTTTACGCCCACCCGGCCGTTTGAACGGCAGTGGCGGAGCAGCCATTCCACGGTGTCATAAACGTCGGTAGCCTCGTCGGTCGGCGCTTTCCGCCGTCGGGTGTTGAACGGGCGCACCTGTTCAAACTCGCCCTCGCTCAGGTACGTGCCCCTTACATTTTGTTCAACGAGGATGTAACCGTGGGCGAGATAGATGCTGTCGAGCCCGAAGTGGACGGCCGAAAAGGCGTTGTCGTTGTACGGGGCGAGCGAGTAAGGGGTGCGTATGATGAGTATCGGGCTGCCGCCGGGTGGCGGAGTGGAGGGCTCGTAGATGTTGGTATAGAGACTGATGCCGTCGCGCATGGGTATCATCACGTGGCGTTTGGTGTAGCCGGCGGCACCTGCGGCGGCGCAGCAGCAGAGCAGCAACAGGGCCGGCAGCAGCCTCTTCAGGGCCTCGTCAGGCGGGTTGGGGGTGGTGTTCATGAGCAGGTGTTTTTTAAGAGCTATCGTTCAGGGCGCTTGGAGCTATTGTTCAAGGGGCTTGAAGCTATCGTTCAAGGCGCTTGAAAGGCACCTTCGGCAAAGTGCCTGGTACAGAGCACGTTAGCCGGAGGTGGTTGCGGCCTGCTTTGCAGGTCTCCGTGCAGCCGTCTGCAAACTTAGCAAAACTTTCTGAAACGGCCAACACGACGCCGCCGGTTTTTAGCTTCGGCCGGGATGCAAAACACTGGCGGCGAGTGTGGAAACGATAAAAAACGGTGCTTTTGTTTTGCAGTTTACGTAGTTTTTCGTAACTTTGCAGCCCAAAGTGCAGATATGTCCAGCTTAGCGTCGTTACAGATTGACCTCAATGGTCTTGGGGACGGGCAGACCGTTCTTGACTACGACCTCGACGAAAGGTATCTGGAGGCCGTCCAGGCTCCCGATATCCATAAAGGCAACTTTCATGTTACGGTCGTCATCTTGAGGACAGATAAATTCTTCGAACTGAAGTTCCACACCCAAGGCACGGCCATCATACCGTGTGACAAGTGCCTGGACGACATGGAACAGCCCGTCTCGGCAGACAACAGGCTGGCCGTGAAGTTCGGCGAAACGTACGCTGAAGAGGATGAACTGGTTACCGTGGCCGAGGATGAAGGAATACTCGACCTGTCGTGGTTCATCTGTGAATTTATAGAACTCGCCATCCCAATCAGGCATGTGCATGCACCTGGAAAATGCAACTCGGCCATGATGAGGGTTCTGCAGGAACACTCCGCCTCCCGAAGAGACGATGAGGAGGGCGACAAGCCTATAGACCCACGCTGGGCAGCACTGCTGAAAATAAAAGAATAAAGAACAAAAATTTAAATTCAAAACAATTATGGCACATCCTAAAAGAAGACAGTCAAAGAGTCGTACACTGAAGAGAAGAACGCATGATGGCGCAGTAGCTCCTACGTTGGCAGTATGTCCAAACTGCGGCGCTTATTACGTTTACCACACTGTATGCCCCACTTGCGGCTACTACAGGGGCAAGGTTGCTGTCGTTAAGGAAACAGCTGAGTAATGAAAAAAGTTCACGCGGTAATCACGGGCGTTGGTGGCTACGTGCCTGACTATATCCTCAACAACGAGGAACTGTCGCGTATGGTAGACACGAGTGACGAGTGGATTATGACGCGTGTTGGCATCAAAGAGCGCCGCATACTCAAGGAAGAAGGACTGGGCACCAGCTACATGGCCCGTAAGGCCGCCAAGCAGCTCATCCAGAAGACCGGAGTAGACCCCGATACCATTGATGCCCTCATCGTTACTACTACCACCCCTGATTACAAGTTCCCGTCTACGGCCTCCATCGTCCTAGGCAAACTGGGGCTCAAGAATGCCTTCGCATTCGACTTGGAGGCTGCCTGCTGCGGCTTTCTCTACACGCTCAGCCTCGCCGGGTCGATGATAGAGAGCGGCCGCTGCAAGAAGATAATCGTCATCGGAGCCGACAAGATGTCGTCGATGGTCGACTATCAGGACCGCCAGACCTGCGTCCTCTTTGGCGACGGAGCCGCCGCCGTGCTGGTGGAAGGTACCGAGGAAGAAGGCGTAGGACTGCAGGACATGTACTTCCGCACCGATGGCAAGGGCCTTCCTTTCCTGCACATGAAGGCCGGAGGCAGCGTTTGCCCGCCGTCGCACTTTACTATCGACCACCGGCTGCATTACCTCTACCAGGAAGGACGTTCCGTTTTCCGCTATGCGGTGAGCAATATGAGCGACGATGTGTTAGAAGTAATGAAGCGTAACGGCCTCACCGCCGATGATGTTAACTGGGTTGTGCCCCACGAAGCCAACCTCCGTATCATCGAAGCCGTGACCAAACGCGCCGATATCCCGATGGAGAAGGTGGCCGTTAACATCGAGCACTACGGCAACACCAGTGCAGCAACCATTCCCCTGGCCCTTTGGGACTATGAGAGTAAGCTGAAGAAAGGAGACAATGTCATCTTTACGGCCTTCGGAGCCGGCTTCGTCCACGGCGCTTCATTCTATCAATGGGCCTACGACGGAGCTTCTGTAGAGACAAAGCATTAATCCGATTACGACGCTATAGTTCAGGGAACGCATTCTTATCTGATAACGGGAAAGGATGCGTTCCTTTTGTTTCGCGCCGCTGCGGCATCCCACCGGGAGCACCGCAGGCCATCATTAAAACAACCGATATGCACAAGGCAGGTTTTGTAAACATCGTAGGAAATCCGAATGTAGGCAAGTCTACGCTGATGAATCAGCTCGTGGGCGAGAAGATTTCCATAGCAACATTCAAGGCGCAAACCACGCGCCACCGCATCATGGGTATCGTGAATACCGACGATATGCAGATAGTATTCTCCGATACGCCCGGAGTCTTGAAGCCTAACTACAAGATGCAGGAGATGATGTTGGCCTTCTCGGAGTCGGCGTTGGCCGATGCAGACGTCCTGCTCTATGTGACCGACGTGGTTGAAAACCCCGAGAAGAACCTCGACTTCCTCGAGAAAGTGAAGAAGATGACCATTCCGGTGCTGCTGCTCATCAACAAGATTGACGAAACCGACCAGCACAAGCTCGGCGATACGGTAGAACGGTGGCACGCGCTGCTGCCCAATGCCGAGATTCTTCCTATCTCAGCAAAGAACAAGTTCGGCATAGATATGCTCATGAAGCGCATCAAAGAGCTCCTTCCTGAGAGCCCCGCCTACTTCGACAAGGATCAGCTGACGGACAAACCTGCCAAGTTCTTCGTCTCGGAGATTATCAGGGAGAAGATACTACGCTACTACGACAAGGAAATACCGTACTCGGTGGAGGTGGCGGTGGAACGCTTCAAGGAGGACGAACACCACATTCACATCAATGCGGTGATATATGTGGAGCGCGACAGTCAGAAAGGCATCATCATCGGACATCAGGGCATGGCGCTCAAGAAGGTATCTTCCGAGGCTCGCAGGAGCCTGGAGACGTTCTTCGGCAAGAGCATCTACCTGGAAACTTTTGTCAAGGTAGACAAGGATTGGCGCAACTCACAGCGGGAACTGGAGAACTTCGGGTACAGTATGGACTAAGACCTCCCCCGCCCCTCCGAAGGAGGGGAGTGCCTGACGGGTAGTGGGAGAAGGAAAGGAAGAAAGACCTCCCCCGGCCCCTCCGAAGGAGGGGAGGGCCTATCGGGCTGTGGGGAGGATTATGGAAGAAACAAATAATAAGATAATAGTATAGAACTCTCATGCCTCGCAAGGCACTCCCCTCCTCCGGAGGGGCCGAGGGAGGTTACAACAACAGTAGAAAATAACATAAAACAAGGGACTCCCACGCGTCCAGCACCGTAGCAGAAAGAGAAGCCGCAAGGCACTCCCCTCCTTCGGAGGGGCAGGGGGAGGTTTTCATTATGGCAAATTTAGTAGCAATCGTGGGACGCCCCAACGTGGGCAAATCCACACTTTTCAACCGTCTGACACAAAGTAGACAGGCCATTGTGAGCGACACCGCGGGCACTACCCGCGACCGCCAGTACGGCAAATGCAACTGGAACGGACGCGAATTCTCGGTCGTAGACACCGGCGGCTGGGTTGTTAAATCGGATGATATATTCGAAGATGCCATCCGCAAGCAGGTACTCGTGGCCACGGAAGAAGCCGACCTCGTGCTCTTCCTGGTTGACATAGAGACCGGACTCACCGACTGGGACGAGGATGTGGCACTCATCCTGCGCCGCGCCAAGCTGCCGGTAATCCTGGTGGCCAACAAGGTTGACAACAGCGCCAACTACTACCAGGCTGCCGAATTCTACAAACTCGGCCTCGGAGAGCCGCAGTGCATCAGCGCTGCAACGGGTGGAGGAACGGGCGATCTGCTGGACCTCATCCTCACCAAGCTGCCCTCCGAGCAGAAAGAAGACATAGAGGAAGACATCCCCCGCTTTGCTGTGGTGGGCCGTCCGAATGCCGGCAAGAGCAGTATCATTAACGCTTTCATAGGCGAGGAGCGCAACATCGTGACCGAGATTGCCGGCACCACGCGCGATAGTATCTACACCCGGTTCGACAAGTTCGGCTTCGATTTCTACCTGGTAGATACCGCCGGCATCCGTAGGAAGAACAAAGTGTCGGAAGACTTGGAGTTCTACAGCGTGATGCGCAGCATCCGCGCCATCGAAAACAGCGACGTGTGCATCCTCATGATTGATGCTACACGAGGCATAGAGGCTCAGGACATGAACATCTTCCAGCTCATACAGAAGAACAACAAGAGCCTGGTAGTGGTGGTGAATAAGTGGGATTTGGTGACTGAAAAGAACCAGAAGGTGATTGATACCTACACCAACGCCATCCGCCAGCGCATGGCACCGTTCGTCGACTTCCCCATCATCTTCGCCTCCGCACTCACCAAGCAGCGCATCTTCAAGGTTCTGGAGACGGCAAAGGAGGTTTACCAGAACCGCCGGGCACACGTGGGAACGTCGAAACTCAACGAAGTAATGCTCCCCATCATCGAGGCCACGCCGCCTCCATCTATCAAGGGCAAGTACATCAAGATAAAATACTGCACCCAGCTGCCCAACACGCAGATACCTTCTTTTGTGTTCTACGCCAACCTGCCGCAGTATGTAAAGGAGCCGTACCGCCGCTTCTTGGAGAACAAGATACGCGAGAACTGGTCCATGCACGGGTGTCCCATCAACGTATTCATCCGCCAGAAGTAAACCGCAAACCGTCTCCGGCCGGATGGCGGGCGACCAATACCAACGCAATATGAGGAAACTATTGATTTTGTTTGCAGCCTGCTGCCTTGCCGCTGCCTGCACCAAGAAGCCCCAACCCGAAGAGATTGTGGCCCAGACGGCCAAGACCTACTACGAACGGTTGCTGCAGGGAAAGTACGAGGAGTTTGTAGATGGCCGCTTCCAGCCCGACAGCATCCCCGCCGGTTACCGTGAGCAGCTGATTGCCAACGCCCGTATGTTCGTGGGACAGCAGCAGGACGAGCACCGTGGCATTAAGCAGATACGCGTTGCCAACGCCAAGGCAGACACGGCGCGGCACACGGCCAACGTGTTCTTAGTGTTCGCCTACGGCGACAGCACCAACGAAGAAGTGGTGGTGCCGATGGTGGAGCACCGCGGCGTTTGGTACATGCGGTAGGGCGCGGACGGCCTGCCGGGTCTGCCGATGCAAAAGAGCGTGCAGCCTACTGATGGCTGCACGCTCTTTTGTTTCTCCCCTCCTGCGGCCCGATTAGCTTCCAGATGGGGGTGTAAAACTTGTGCTCGGGGAACTCTCTGCACCCGTAGAAAGTTCCCGAATGCCGCCGGCCGCATGCTTGAAGCTGCCATTCAACACGCTTGAAGCTATCCTTCAACGTCCTTGAAGCTGCCATTCAAGGCCCTTGAAGCATAGCTTTTTCTTTGCTTTACGCAACTATCTGATTTCCAACATCTTGCGTTCTTGAGTAAAAAAGGATGGTTGCGTGGGCGTCATCCCCTCCTAACCTCCCCTTTCTAAGGGGAGGAAACGCTGCTGCAGGCTTCCTGCAAGTTTGTTGCAGGTTATTAAAAACAGCGTAACAGCGTAATTTTGCTGCTGCTGATGGGTTGACTGTTGGCAGCGATGAATAAGGAGCGGTGAGCGAAAAGGCAAACTGGTATCCTCCCCTTGGAAAGGGGAGGCGGAGGAGGGGATGACCCTTTGGCAGCTGTCAGCAAAGCAGCAGGACAAATCATCCCCTCCTAACCTCCCCTTTCTAAGGGGAGGAACAGCTGCTCACAGCTTGCTATTTAAAGATAAAAAGGAAAGCAACAAATGGCGAAAAGGGTAGCCGGTATCCTCCCCTTGGAAAGGGGAGGCGGAGGAGGGGATGAGCATCGGCAGGAAAAAGAACAATCTTCTGCGTTGCGTCAGCTTTCCTGTTCGGCCTCTTCTTCGCGGCGTTCTTCCTCCAGTTCCACCTCCTTGACCTTACGGAAGAGGTCGCTGGCAAAGACGAGGTCATTGAGTTTCTTGTTCGTTGCGCTCATAATTTCGTCCTTGTTGCCCTGCCATTCCTTGCGTCCTTTGTAGATAAAGAGGATGTTCTCGCCAATTCCCATCACCGAGTTCATGTCGTGCGTGTTGATAATGGTAGTCATGTTGAACTCCTGCGTGATGCCGTGCAGCAGCTCGTCGATAACGAGCGAGGTCTTTGGGTCGAGCCCCGAGTTGGGTTCATCGCAGAAGAGATACTTCGGATTGAGCACGATGGCGCGGGCAATGGCCACACGTTTCTGCATTCCTCCTGATATCTCGCCGGGGAACTTGTTCTGCGCATCGAGCAGGTTTACGCGGTCCAGGCACTCCTGGGCACGCTTTATGCGCTCGTTGTAGTTCATGGAAGAGAACATGTCGAGTGGGAAACGCACGTTCTCCAGTACCGAGAGCGAGTCGAAGAGAGCCGCTCCTTGGAATATCATGCCCATCTCACGGCGCATCATCACTTTCTCTTTCTTGCTCATGTGCACAAAGTCGCGGCCGTCGTAGGATATCTCTCCCCGGGTTGGTTCAAGCAATCCTACGAGGTTCTTCATAAGAACGGTCTTGCCGGAGCCGCTCTGTCCGATGATGAGGTTTGTCTTCCCCGTCTCGAACTTGGCGTTGATGTCGAAGAGAACGGTCTTGTCTTCGAACGATTTAGTTAGGTTTTTTACTTCTATCATAGTACCTCCCCCGGCCCCTCCGAAGGAGGGGAGCGCCTTGCGGGATGTGTTCCTGGCGTGGCGCTTGGTGCGTGGGGGCTCCTTGTTTGATGTTGTTTTCTGCTGCTTCTGCAGCCTGTTGCAATCGTAACCTCATTGTTATCAGATAGCGTAAGCGCATCTGGACGTAAGCGAAAAGCCATTCCCGCGAGGCCCTCCCCTCCTTCGGAGGGGTCGGGGGAGGTTCCTCCTTGGGTCGGGGGAGGTTCAACTCAGCACCTGTGTGAGGAACACGTCGGAGCAGAGAATGAGCACCGAACTGCTCACCACGGCGTCAGTGGAGGCCTTGCCCACCTCTACCGAGCCTCCCTGTACGGTGTAACCGAAGTAGGAAGACACGCTGGCAATGATGTAGGCAAAGAACAGACTCTTGATTACACTCATCCATACAAACCACGGATTGAACGCATGTTGGATGCCGAGTGTGAGGTCATCGGGCGAAAGCAGATGTCCGATGTAGGCCGTTCCGTAAGCTCCGAGGATGCCCATAGCCGAGGAGAAGATGACCAGAAACGGCATGATGGTGATGAGTCCGGCTATCTTGGGCAGTATGAGGTAGCTGGCAGAGTTCACGCCCATGATGTCGAGCGCGTCAATCTGCTGCGTCACGCGCATCGTTCCCAGCTCGGAGGCTATGTTGGAGCCCACCTTTCCGGCCAGTATGAGGCACATGATGGAGCTCGAGAACTCCAGTAACATGATTTCGCGGGTGGTGTATCCCGACACCCATCGTGGCATCCAGGGGCTCTGGATGTTCACCTTCATCTGGATGCAGATAACGGCTCCGATGAAGAAAGAGATGAGTAGAACGATGGGAATGGAGTCAACACCTAATTGAGACATCTCCTTGACGTACCTCTTGAAGAACATGCGCATGCGTTCGGGCACGCTGAAAGCACGTCCCATGAGCATGAGATAGTTGCCGAAAGTGGTGAGGTATTTGTGCAGTAAGTGGATGATGAACATGCTGATATTGCTGATTGATGTTTGCAAAAGTAACCATAATTCGCTAAAAAACTGCAATAAAAACAATAGTTTTTAATTATGTAACCGTTATTAGGCACTTTTTTACTACTTTTGCAGTCTAAATACAACAATCATGGACCAAACTACCAAGAGTGGCGCCGAGGAGCGGATGGTGCTCCGTACCGAAGGTCTGGTGAAGCGATACGGCAAGCGTACCGTTGCCAATGGCGTCTCCATAGACGTCAGGCAGGGCGAAATCGTCGGCCTGCTGGGCCCTAACGGAGCCGGAAAGACCACCTCCTTCTACATGACTACTGGCCTCGTGATACCCAACGACGGCCATGTGTACCTCAACAATGAGGACATCACCGACTATCCTGTGTACAAACGGGCTCGTGCCGGCATAGGTTATCTGCCCCAGGAAGCCAGTGTATTCCGCAAACTGAGCGTGGAGGACAACATCATGTCGGTGCTCGAGATGACCAACTTGTCGCATGCAGAGCAGCTGGAGCATCTGGAAAGCCTGATAAGAGAGTTCCGTCTGACCAAAGTACGCAAGAATAAAGGCGACCAACTGTCAGGAGGAGAGCGCCGAAGAACGGAGATCGCGCGCTGTCTTGCTATCGACCCGAAGTTCATTATGCTTGATGAACCGTTCGCGGGTGTGGACCCCATCGCCGTTGAAGACATCCAGCACATCGTCTGGCGACTGAAATATCGCAACATCGGTATCCTCATCACCGACCACAACGTGCAGGAGACGCTCTCCATTACCGACCGTGCATACCTGCTGTTCGAGGGCCGCATCCTCTTTCACGGTACGCCCGAAGAGCTCGCCGAGAACCCTGTGGTGCGCAAGAACTACCTGAGCGACAACTTTGTTTTCCGCCGTTTCAAGCCCAATGAGGAAGATGAACAGGTGGAAGCAGAGGCCGAAGAGTAGCCTGCCCGCGGCAAGCTGTCCGGCCGGATTGTAAGTGCACGCGGGTTACAGTTAAAAAAACAAATTTTTGACCTATATATTAGGCTGTTACGCCAAATATGAGTAATTTTGCAGCTCCAAAGCCCCGGCGGCCCGTATTCCCTGCCTTTCGTTCCTGTCCTGGTAGAACCGGCAATGCGGCTTGGTACAAGAAACGCATCAATAAACAATAAAATAAAAACAAAAACATCAGAGATGAACATTTCATTTGAGAACCCTGACAAGATTAACGGCCTGCTTACAGTAACCGTAGAGGACGCTGATTACAAGGATGATGTCGAGAAGACACTGAAAGACTACCGCAAGAAAGCGAACTATCCGGGCTTCCGTCCGGGCATGGTTCCAATGGGGCTGATTAAGAAACAGTTTGGTACATCGGCCAAGATGGACGCCATCAACAAGCTCGTTGGCGACCAGATGTACAAGTACATACAAGACAACAAGATACAGATGCTGGGCGAACCGCTCCCTTCGGAGAAGCAGCAGCCCCAGGACTTGGAAAAAGACGGCCCCTACACGTTCGCGTTCGACGTGGCAGTGGCGCCCGAATTCAAGGCCGAACTCACCGCAAAAGACAAGATAGACTATTACAACATCAAGGTTGACGATGCCCTCATAGACCGCCAGATAGACATGTTCGCACGCCAGTCGGGCTCTTATGTCAAGGCAGAGGACTTTAAAAACAACGATATGTTGAAGGGAGACCTGCGCGAACTCAATGCAGACGGCAGCACGAAGGAAGGTGGCATTACCGTAGAGGCAGCCGTGCTGATGCCCGACTACATTAAGGTAGACGACCAGAAGAAGCTCTTCGACGGCTGCAAACCGGGCGACATCATCACCTTCAACCCACGTAAGGCCTACCCGGACAATGACTCCGAGGTGTCGTCTCTGCTCAAGATAGAACGCAATGAGGTAGCAGAGCACACCGGCGACTTCAGCTATCAGATAACTGAAATCAGCCGTTTCCAGCCCCATGAGGTCAATCAGGAACTCTTCGACAACGTGTACGGCAAGGATAACGTAAAGAGCGAAGCCGAGTTCCGCAAAGCTATAGCCGAGGGACTCAAGGCCCAACTGGCCACTGACTCCGACTTCAAGTTCATTCAGGACGTGCGAGCATACCTGGAGAAGAAGGTGGGCGAGCTCACCTATCCCGACACCCTGCTCAAGCGCATCATGAAGAATAACAACAAGGACAAGGACGACGAGTTCGTTAACAAGAACTACGAAGCCAGCGTAAAGGAGCTTACGTGGCACCTCATCAAAGAACAACTGGTGGCTGCCAACAACATCAAGATTGAAGATGCCGACGTGAAAGACGCCGCCAAGGAAGCAGCACGCGCCCAGTTTGCCCAGTACGGCATGAACAACGTGCCCGATGAGTACATCGAGAACTACTCGGCCGAGCTGCTGAAGAAGCAGGAGAGCGTGCAGCCTCTTGTTGACCGTGCCATCGACCGCAAGCTAACCGCCATCCTGAAGGGTGTGGTGAAGCTGAACGAAAAGGAAACCACACTCGACGACTTCAACAAGTTGATGGAGGCATAGCGCCCTCCCGGGGCAGCTGCCCGCCAAGGTCAGCTGCGGCGAAAACATAATAAGCCGGCTCACAACCGGCTCAAACAAAGAGCAACAACCCAGATTTCAGGAGTCAGAATCTCAGGATTCGGCGACCGGAATCTGGGTTTTTTAGTGCTTGTAGCGCTCGGCAGGTGTTGGTGCAGACCGTGTTCAGCGGTCTTGCAGGGCAGTTCTGGCGGGGTTGGAGGTATGGAGCAGGAACTTTTGACAAGTGTCGCACGATCATTCGACACTTGTCAAAAGTTCGTGCGACACTTGTCAAAAGTTGCCATCCCATACCTTCAGCACCCTCCGGATTGCGCTCCTGTTACCCCGATGGGCATCCGTGCGAACCGGCAAAGCTACTTTTTAAGGAAAAAAAACTTCAATTATAGACGGTTATCGAGTTTTTTTATTAATTTTGTTCTTGAAACTAAACGAAGCGAGGCCCGTAGCCTCTCTTCATGACGGATAATAGAAAGGAAAATATGAACAACGATTTTAGAAAGTTTGCTACCAGACATTTGGGAATGGATGGTATGATGCTGGACGACGTAGTGAAGTCGCAGGCCCAATATCTTAACCCATATATCCTGGAGGAGCGCCAGCTCAATGTAACCCAGATGGACGTGTTCTCGCGCCTGATGATGGACCGCATCATCTTTCTCGGCACCGAGATAGACGACTATACGGCCAACACGCTGCAGGCGCAGCTGCTGTATCTGGACTCTGCCGACAGCGGAAAGGACATCTCCATCTACATCAATTCGCCCGGCGGAAGCGTTACTGCCGGCCTTGGTATCTACGACACGATGCAGTTCATCTCGTCAGATGTGGCCACTATCTGCACCGGCATGGCCGCTTCCATGGCCGCCGTGCTGCTCGTAGCGGGCCAGGAAGGCAAGCGCTCGGCACTTACACACAGCCGGGTGATGATACACCAGCCGCTGGGTGGCGTGCAGGGACAGGCTTCGGACATTGAAATTGAGGCCAAGGAGATACAGAAGTTCAAGAAAGAACTCTACACCATCATCTCCAACCACTCGCATACGCCGTTCGAAAAGGTATGGCAGGACAGCGATCGTAACTACTGGATGAACGCCGAAGAGGCCAAGGAGTATGGCATGATAGACACCGTTCTAACGAGAAAACCATAATGCAGAAGAAAGTATGCAGCTTCTGTGGCAGAAGTGAAAAGGATGTGCGCCTGCTCATAACGGGCCTGAATGGCTACATCTGTGAGGACTGTGCCCAGCAAGCTTATGAGATTGTGCAGTCTGCCGGGCTTGGTTCGGCAGGCATGCCTGTGCGCAGCGAGGCCGCCCCAATAGAACTGAAGAAGGTTCCCAAGCCCCGTGAAATCAAGAAGTACCTGGACCAGTACATCATTGGTCAGGATGAGGCAAAGCGCTACCTCGCCGTTTCAGTCTACAATCACTATAAGCGTTTGCAGCAACCTAAGGACAAGGACGGGGTCGAGATAGAAAAAAGCAACATCATCATGGTGGGCAGTACCGGCACCGGTAAGACTCTGCTGGCCCGCACCATAGCCCGGTTGCTCGACGTGCCCTTTACCATCGTGGACGCTACTGTGTTTACCGAGGCCGGTTACGTGGGCGAAGATGTGGAGAGTATCTTGTCTCGTTTGCTCCAAGTTGCCAACTACGACGTGGCTGCTGCAGAGCGGGGCATCGTCTTTATCGATGAGATTGACAAGATAGCCCGCAAGAGCGACAACCCCAGTATTACCCGCGACGTGAGCGGAGAGGGCGTACAACAGGGCCTGCTCAAGCTCCTTGAGGGCACGATGGTGAACGTTCCGCCCCAGGGAGGGCGCAAACATCCCGACCAGGAGTACATCCACGTAGACACCAAGAACATCCTCTTTATCTGCGGAGGGGCATTTGACGGCATCGAACGCAAGATAGCCCAGCGCCTCAACACGCACGTGGTAGGCTACAACTCGGTGCAGAACGTGGCCAAGATAGATAAGGGCGACCTGATGAAGTACATCCTCCCGCAGGACCTCAAGAGCTTTGGACTCATCCCGGAGATAATCGGTCGGCTGCCGGTGCTTACCTATCTCAACCCTCTTGACCGTGAGGCACTGCGCCGCATACTAAGAGAACCGAAGAATTCCATCATCAAGCAGTACGTCAAACTGTTCGAGATGGACGGCATCGAGCTTCTTTTTGCGGAGGATGCACTCGACTTCATCGTCGATAAAGCCGTGGAGTACAAGCTCGGGGCACGCGGACTGCGCTCCATCGTGGAGGCAGTGATGATGGATGCCATGTTCGAGATACCCTCCAAACGCGTAAAACATTTCGAGGTGACCCTCGACTATGCCCGCCGTCAACTTGACAAGGCGCACCTGCAGAAGCTGGAGTCAGCATAGCCAATCCTATCAGGACCCTTGGGTGGCGCAGGCCTCCAAGGGTCTTCCTTACACTCTTGAAAAACAACCCCTTAATACAGTAGAACGCAAATCTGCCTGTTGACATGACCCAGAAAGATAACCTTGCCAAACAACTGAAACACTACTTCGGCTTCGATACGTTCAAAGGCGACCAGGAAGCCATCATCAACAACCTGATGAAAGGCAACGACATGTTCGTGCTCATGCCCACGGGCGGCGGCAAAAGCCTGTGCTACCAGCTGCCGTCACTATTGATGGAGGGCACTGCCATCGTGGTTTCGCCGCTCATCGCGCTGATGAAAAACCAGGTTGATGTAATCAACGGACTGGGCGAAGGCGAAGGAGTGGCTCACTTCCTGAACTCTTCCTTGAACAAGGCTGCTATCCTCCAGGTGATGGACGACGTAAGCCGAGGCGTGACGAAGCTGCTCTATGTGGCTCCCGAATCGCTGAACAAGAAGGAGAACATCGAGTTTTTCAAGACCGTGAGGATATCCTTCTACGCCATAGACGAGGCCCACTGCATCTCCGAGTGGGGCCATGATTTCCGGCCGGAGTACCGTAACATCCGCCATGCCATAGACGAGATAGGCAGCGCACCCATCATAGCACTCACCGCAACGGCCACCGACAAGGTGCGTACTGACATCAAGCGGAGCCTGGGTATTGAGCACGCACTCGAATACAAGAGCTCTTTCAACCGCCCGAACCTTTACTATGAGGTGCGGCAGAAGCGCAGCGAGAAGGATACCAACGCTCAGATAGTGCAGTTCATACGCAAGCATGCCGGCAAGAGCGGCATCATCTACTGCCTCTCTCGCAAGAAGGTGGAGGAGCTTGCAGAGATTCTGAAGACCAACGACATCAAGGCAGCGCCCTACCATGCCGGCCTCGACAGCGCCACTCGCTCCAAAACGCAGGACGACTTCTTAATGGAACGCATCGACGTAATCGTGGCCACCATCGCCTTTGGCATGGGAATAGACAAGCCCGACGTGCGTTTCGTCATTCATTACGACATCCCCAAGAGCCTCGAAGGCTACTACCAGGAAACCGGCCGCGCAGGTCGGGACGGCGAAGAGGGTATCTGCATAGCCTTCTACTCGCGCAAGGACCTCGACAAACTCAAGAAGTTCATGGAGGGAAAACCCATAGCCGAGCAGGAGATAGGCCGCCAGCTGCTGCAGGAAACGGCAGCTTACGCCGAGTCGTCGGTATGCCGCCGCAAGCTGTTACTGCACTATTTTGGCGAGCCCTACCCAAAAGATAACTGCGGAATGTGCGACAACTGCCTCCATCCCCACCAGAAGCGCGAGGCCAAGGACGCGCTGGTCATGGTACTCAAGGCCATTACCGCCGTGAAGGAAAACTTCAAACAGGAGTACGTAGTCGACTTCCTGGAAGGCAAGGAGACCGAAGACATACTCTCGCACAAGCACCATGAACTGGACGACTTCGGCATAGGAGCCGACGAAGACGAGAAACTCTGGAACCCTGTTATTCGTCAGGCACTGCTCGCGGGCTATCTGTGCAAGGACGTGGAGAACTACGGTTTGCTCAAGATAACGGCCGCCGGCAAGCGCTTCATGAAGCATCCGGAATCGTTCGAGGTGCAGGAAGACATCGATGCAAGCGACGATTACGAGGAAGACTCCACCGGAGCAGGCGCCGGCGCACTCGACCCAGCGCTCTATTCCATGCTCAGAGACCTGCGCAAGAAAGTGGCCCAGAAGCTCAACCTGCCGCCTTACGTCATCTTCCAGGACGTCTCGCTGGAGCAGATGGCCACCATGTATCCCGTCAACTGCCAAGAACTGCAGCAGATACAGGGCGTGGGCGCCGGCAAAGCCAAGCGCTACGGAGCCGAATTCCTGGAACTTATCAAGCGCCATTGTGAGGAAAACGACATCGAACGACCGGAGGAGTTGCGCGTCAGAACCGTAGCAAAAGGCTCGCTGCAGAAGGTTAAAATCATCCGTAACATCGACCTCAAGGTGGCCCTGGACGACATAGCACCGGCCCTGGGGCTCGACTTTGACGAGCTGCTGGACGACATAGAGGACATTGTTTACAGCGGAACGAAGATAGACATAGACTATTTTCTGGAGGACGTGATGGACGAAGAGCGCGTTGACGAAATCTACGAATACTTCCGCGAGAGCGATACCGACGACCTGGAGGCCGCACTCGACGAGCTGGGCAACGACTGCACGGAGGAGGAGATACGCCTGGTGCGCATCAAGTTCCTCTCCGAGATGGCCAACTGACACCTCCTTCAGCGCCCTGCCCAGGCTGCACCGCCACGCTGCGAGGCGGCCCCGAAGAGCTGCCGCTACTGCTTGTAAATCAATTACTTATTACCTGTAAAGACTGCCCTTTGTACCCTCGGCCCGCCAAGAGCTATGCTTCAAGGCCGCTGAAGGATAGCTTCAAGGCGCTTGAACATGGCATTTAAGGGGCTTGAACGTATGCTCCTGCAACATTGCCTGCCTGCCGCACGATTGTACGACATGAACAGCACCATCGTTCCAAGCCTGCAGGCAAGCTCCTGCCCCCATCCTCCGGCGCCGCAGAAGGCGGCAAACTATTAAAAAAGAATAAAAATAAAGGAAAAGAAAACACGTTTGTTTCGAATTCCGGAAAATACGTTATTTTTGTAGCCTAAGTAATATCATGACGAAAGCCGGGGCTTTCCTTATTCAACATCTGTGCTGAATGGCATGCAAAATATAATCTGACATCAAACACATTTGTCGCAGAAAACAGGCAGAGAACATATCCTTTATCAACTAACCTATATGAAAAGAACAACAAACATGAAACATCTCAGACAACAGAATGAGCCCTGCCACGGCCTACGCGTGCTGCAGGCTGCTGCCTTGCTGTTGTGTGTTGGCACTCCGGCGGCCTATGCCGGCAGGTCCGTTGCCGGCCTTCAGGGGCCTTCGGTGGCAGTGGTACAGCAGCAGAAAGTAATCAAGGGCAAGGTTGTAGATGCTCACGGCGAGCCGCTGATAGGCGTAAGCGTGACGGAGCAAGGCACCTCCAACGGTGCGATAACCGACATGGAGGGCAACTTCGAGCTCACGCTCCGCAATCCGGATGGCATGCTCAGGTTCAATTATGTGGGCTTCGACCCGCAGGTTCTCAAACCTCAAAACGGCATGACCGTTACCATGAACGACGCTTCTACCGAACTCAATGAAGTCGTGGTGGTGGGTTACGGCACGCAGAAGAAGGCCGACCTCACCGGTGCTGTGGCCAATGTAGACGTTGGAAAGGCCATTGCCAGCCGCCCAATAACCGATGTAGGCAAGGCGTTGCAGGGCATCACGCCCGGTCTTACCATCACTAACAGCGTTGGCGGAGTAGGAACAGAGTCCACCATCAGGCTCCGCGGCTCGGTAGGTTCATTGAGTGCGGGCTCCGGAACGGCACCCCTTATCCTCGTGGACAACGTGGAGGTGCCCGACCTGAACCTCGTCAATCCCGACGACATACAGAGTATCTCGGTGCTGAAGGATGCCGCTTCGGCCTCCATCTACGGCACCCGCGCCGCCTGGGGCGTTATCCTGATAACCACCAAGCAGGGCTCCGCCAACGATAACGTGCGCGTAACGTACTCCAACAACTTTGCCTGGAACAAGCCGACGAAGATGCCCAAGGTGGCATCTGCATCGGACAATGCCAACTTCATCTGGGCTATCATGCAGCGTCTCGGCGTGACCCAGCAGAGTAACATCGGTTATACGCTCGACGAATATTCAATAGGAAAAATCCAAGAGTGGGAAGACAAGTACGGCGGAATGTCGCAGAGCGAGCTCGGCGAGATGCAGGAAGGCCGCGACTTCGAGCTGCTCAACGGCAAAACTTACTTCTACCGGTCGTTCGACCCCATAAAGGAATTCACCCGTAACTGGACTCCACAGCAGACTCATAACCTCTCTGTAACGGGCGGAAGCAAGCGCACAACGTACAACATCAGCATGAGCTACCTGAACCAGAAGGGCATCATGAAGTTCAATACCGACAAGTACGACCGCTATACGCTGCACAGCAACATCGCCACAAGCATACGCGACTGGTGGAAAGTGCACACAAATCTGCTGTTCACGCGCTCCAACAACGACCAGCCCTACCGTTACACGTCGGGCCAGTACGATGCCTGGTTCTACCTGATGCGCTGGCCCCGCTGGTATCCTTATGCCGACTACGAGGGCAAGCCCTTCCGTTCGGCCGTTACGGACATCAAGAACGGCAACCGCGAAAACCTGGCCTCAACCTACGTAAGGGCCAATGTGGGCACGGAGCTCACGCCGCTCAAGAACCTTACAGTGAACTTCGACTACACCTTCGGCTACATCAACGACGCCCAGAAGCGTAACGGCGGCACCGTGATGGCGTACAACATGTTTGCCACGGCACCGTTCAGTAACTACGTAGACATCTACGGCACAACCCATAACCGCACGGTGCAGACCAGCCGGTACACGCTGCAGAACATCTTCAAGGGCTATGCCACCTACAATTTCAATATCGAGAAACGGCACGACTTCAAGGTTATGGCGGGCTTCGATGCCGAAACGCGCGAGGCTTTCGCGCACTATTCGGAGCGCCGCGGGCTCATTAGTCAGGACTTGCCCGAGATTGCACTGGCCGTTGGCGACCAGTATTCGTTCAACAGCGACTACAGTTTCCACAACGATTTTGCCGCTGCCGGCTTCTTCGGTCGTATCAACTACGACTTCATGCAGAAGTATCTGCTCGAGGTGAACGCCCGCTACGACGGCTCTTCACGCTTCCCCAAAGGCAAGAAGTGGGCCTTCTTCCCGTCGGTATCTGCCGGCTGGCGTGCCTCCGAAGAGAAGTTCATGAGCTGGGCCAAGCCAACACTTTCGTACCTCAAGCTGCGCGCTTCGTGGGGTACTATCGGCAACCAGGACGTTGCAGCCAACTCTTTCGTCTCCACCATGACGTCGGGCAACTCCGGCTGGATAGTGGATGGAGCGCAGATGTTGTCGCTTGGCGCGCCCACGGTCATATCCTCCAACCTCACATGGGAGCGTGTCACGACGCTCGACTTTGGCATCGACGCCGGCTTCTTCAATGATGAACTGAGCCTGACGGCCGACTGGTACCATCGTGTTACATCCGATATGCACACCGCCGGCGAAGCTCTGCCCGTTACGTTTGGTGCCAAAGTGCCCAAAGTTAACTACGGTGAGCTGACCGGCAACGGCTTCGAAATAGGCCTGAACTATCAGCATCGCTTCGCCAACGGATTGGGTGTGCAGGCCGGGGCATCGTTTTCACATGTCATCGAGCGCATCACCAAGTTCAATTCTCAGGACCGCGACATCTACGGAAACTATGAAGGCAAGCGCCTGGGCGAAATCTGGGGCTACGTTACCGACCGCCTTTTCCAGGCCGACGACTTCAATGCAGACGGCACGCTCAAGGCCGGCATCCCCTCACAGGCACTCTATGAGACCGGCTCCTTCAAGTTCGGACCGGGCGACGTGAAGTACAAGAACCTTGATGATGACGACAAGATAAGCTACGGCTCCAATACAGTAGAGGACCACGGAGACCTCAAGGTCATCGGTAACTCACTGCCTAACTACGAATACAGCTTCAATGTTGGGGCCAGTTATGCCGGCTTCGACTTCAGTGCTTTCTTCCAGGGAGTGGGCAAACACGACTTCTGGGCCTTCGGAAGTGTGGCCATTCCGGCCGGTGGTTCAGGCTATCTGGACGCCGCCTTCGAGCATCAGATGGACTATTGGACGCCTACCCACACCGATGCTTTTTACCCTCGGCCCTCTAATATGGCCTGGGTGAGCAACGGACAGAACTATTTACGCCAGACGCATTTCCTGTGCAACATGGCTTATCTGCGCTGCAAGAACATCACGGTGGGCTATACAGTGCCCGCGGAGCTTATCAGGAAGATTTATTTAACCAGTGCCCGGGTTTATCTGAGTGCAGAGAATCTGTTCGAATTCGATGACATGAAGATTCCCGTTGACCCCGAATCGACCGACTACAAGGTAGGTTACGGCAGCGGCTCGTGGTCTTTCGGGCGCAGTTATCCCTATTCGCGCACGCTTTCTTTCGGCATGCAAATCGTGTTCTAACATTAAATGAAAATCATGATGAAAACAAAAATATTAACCATAGCGCTGCTGTCGCTGGCCCTGACATCGTGCGACGACTACCTGACCCGCGACCCGATGGATACTGTTACCGACAAGCAGGAATTCTGGAACAGCGAGTCGAACATCCGTTCGTCGGTCTACGACTTGTACACAACCTACTTCCCCGGTTACCGGTCGAGCTGGGAAAGAGCCGATTTCTACTCACAGACCAACGTTGCCGACTGGACTGATGACAACGCCCAGCAGCAGGCAACCTTCTTTACCAAGGTTGCACCCACCACTGCTGCAAGCTCCTCGTGGAACTTCGACGACCTTCGGACCATCAACCTGATTATCAACCGCGTTGGAAACAGTACGCTTGGAGACGAGCCCAAGAACCATTGGCTGGGCGTGGGGCGCTTCCTTCGTGCCATGGAATACGCCAAGCTGGTGTCGCGCTTCGGCGATGTTCCCTACTTTGACGAGGTGTTGGGCAATACTGATTACGACAAACTGTACAAGCCCCGTGAACCTCGAACCACGATAATGGACAACGTACTGGCCGATTTACAGTTCGCTACGCAGAACATCCGCACAGCTGACGGCACGGCCGGGCTGGTCATCAACCGCGACGTTGCCACGGCCTTCGCCTCGCGCATCATGCTCTTTGAGGGTACATGGCAGAAGTATCGCGCCAAAAACACGGACTACGCAAAGAAGTATCTGCAGGCAGCAAAGGACTTTGCCCAGGCCATCATGGACGAGAACAAGTACTCGCTGTGTGCCGACTACAAGGCACTTACCACCTCCTTGGACCTGGCCGGCAATCCTGAAATCATCATGTACCGCTCCTACATCGACGGTATTGTGACCCACAGTCTGATGGCCTTCCAGAACACCGAGGCCGAGATTGACAGCCCCTCGCGCTCGTTCGTCAACGCGTTCCTCACCAAGAACGGCCTGCCCGTTCACCAGCTGGGCAACACGATGTACAAAGGAGACAAGTGGTTCTTTGACGAAATGGCCGATAGAGACCCGCGTCTGCTGGCCAATGTGGACCAAGTGGGGCTGCGCCTGGTTGGAGTGGCCGACGTGTGGGCCATCTCCGGCTATTTTGCCAACCGCTTCGTGAACCCCGACTTGCTCGATTCGCCGGGCGGAAAGAGCAACACCTGCATTACCGATGCACCCGTGATGAAGTACAACGAGGTGCTGATGAACTACATCGAGGCCGCTGCCGAGCTGGCCGAACTGGGCGCCTACACGCTCACGCAGGCCGACTTTGACAAGACCATCAACACCCTGCGCGACCGTACCAGCACCCAGATGCCCCACGTACAGCTTGCAGGAGGCGGCCTGTCCGTAAACGGCACCGTCATTAACGACCCCGACCGCGACGCCGATGTGCCTGCCGTGCTGTGGGAGATACGCCGCGAACGCCGCACCGAGCTGGCCTACGAGGGCATACGTTTTAACGACATTCGCCGTTGGGGCAAGCTGCAATATGCCGACATGAAGCTGAATCCCGACATCAACCGCGGTGCCTGGCTCGACAAGCCCCGCTTTGTGGCCTGGTACAACGCCAGCCACGAGAAGCCCATCACGGTCGATGCACTCAAGAGCATCACGCTCGACAGGGCCGGAGATGCCGGCTACATCGTGCCCATTACGGACCAGGCGCTGCTGCGAACCTATGCAGAAAAGGACTATCTCTACCCCTTGCCCGAAGACCAACTTACGCTTTACAAGAGCCGCGGCTACACTTTGGAGCAGAACCCGGGCTGGTAAAGCACGCCCGGTGCAGCAAGACAAAACGCAGAACGAGGCACACCTGTAAGCGGGTAGGCCTCGTTCTTTTGTTTTGCCAGGGCCAAGCGGTGCTCTCGGAACGGCCTTTCTCCGGCCGCTTCAGAATGCTCTGAAACCGCAGCTTGTCTGTTGACAGTCAATTGTTTACGCCATGCAGAAAGGCTGCCGCATCCACTCGGCCCGCCAAGAGCTATGCTTCAAGGCCGCTGAAGGATAGCTTCAAGGCGCTTGAACATGGCATTTAAGGGGCTTGAAAGTATGGGTCAGGAAGCGAGGAGTAAAAAGGCAGCAGGCCGAGGGGGCACGGGCAGGCGGATTTGTCGGGTTTTTTACCGGCGCATTTCGCCCGCAGTCAGCGGGCGGAATGACACCCCCTGCAGGCAAGCGGAAATGCAGGCGGGGCGGGGGAGCGTAGGAGCAGGGGCGCAGGAGCCGGCCAAACGCGCCCCAAGAGCGCAGGAGAGCCCGCGCTGCCACGCGCGTTAAATACAATTAAATGCCGAAGAAAAAGCCGGAATAGGGTGAAAATATGGATTTTTATTGCTAAATTTGCACGCAATAAATTTCTAAAGTACTTATGTCATCTCTTATTGCAGACAAAATTGTAATGGACGGTCTGACCTATGACGACGTCCTTTTAATCCCGGCTTATTCAGAGGTTTTGCCCAAAGAAGTAAAGTTGCAAACGCAGTTTACGCGCCACATTCAGCTCAATGTGCCCTTTGTTACGGCTGCAATGGATACCGTAACGGAAAGCTCCATGGCCATAGCCATAGCGCGAGAGGGCGGCATCGGCGTTATTCACAAGAACATGCCGATAGAAGAACAGGCCCGTCAGGTGGCCATTGTGAAGCGTGCCGAGAACGGTATGATTTACGACCCGGTGACCATTCTCAAAGGTCGTACCGTCAGAGAGGCCCTGGGCATGATGGCAGAGTACCACATCGGCGGCATTCCGGTGGTGGATGAAGAGAACCACCTGGTGGGCATCGTGACCAACAGAGACCTGCGTTTCGAGCGCCGGATGGACAAGCTGATAGACGAGGTGATGACGTGCGAGCGTCTGGTTACCACCCATCAGCAGACCGACCTCACTTCTGCCGCGCAGATACTACAGGAAAACAAGATAGAGAAACTGCCCGTTGTGGACCGTGACAACCACCTTGTGGGGCTCATTACCTACAAGGACATCACCAAAGCCAAGGACAAGCCCATGGCCTGCAAGGACGAGAAAGGGCGCCTGCGCGTGGCCGCCGGCGTTGGTGTTACGGCCGACACGATGGAGCGGGCGCAAGCTCTGGTCGAGGCAGGTGTGGATGCCATCGTCATTGATACGGCCCACGGCCATTCCAAAGGCGTAATAGGCAAGCTGCACGACGTGAAGAGTGCCTTCCCCAACCTCGACGTCGTGGTGGGCAACATCGCCACGGGCGAGGGCGCAAAGTTCCTGGTCGATAACGGTGCCGATGCCGTAAAGGTGGGCATAGGGCCGGGTTCCATCTGCACAACGCGCGTGGTGGCCGGCGTTGGTGTGCCCCAGCTGAGCGCCGTGTACGACGTGTATCAGGCTCTGAAGGGTACCGGCGTGCCTCTGATAGCCGACGGCGGACTGCGCTACTCGGGCGATGTGGTCAAGGCATTGGCTGCCGGCGGCAACAGTGTTATGATAGGTTCGCTCGTTGCGGGCACAGAAGAATCGCCGGGCGAAACCATCATCTTCAACGGTCGTAAGTTCAAGAGCTACCGCGGCATGGGCTCTCTGGAGGCCATGGAGCAGAAGAACGGCTCGCGCGACCGCTACTTCCAGAACGACATTAAGGAAGCCAAGAAGCTGGTGCCCGAGGGCATCGCCGGCCGTGTTCCTTATAAAGGCACCGTGCAGGAGGTTATCTACCAGCTGGTTGGTGGCCTGCGTTCGGGCATGGGCTACTGCGGTTCGGCCACCATCGAGCAGCTGCACAACGCCAAGTTCACACGCATCACGAACGCCGGAGTGCTCGAGAGTCACCCCCACGATATCACCATCACGAGCGAAGCTCCTAACTACTCCCGCCCGGAGTAGTGGGTGCCGGCAGCGGTTCTGCAGGCTTCGGCCGGCCGGACTCGCAGCTCGCAAACCGGATATGGAATGAAGAAGAAAGTGTTGTTGGCCGTCTTGCTGCTGTTCGGTCTTACGGTTCAGGCTCAGGAAGACCCTGTTGTGATGACCGTGGGAGGCCACGCCGTGACCCGTTCGGAGTTCGAGTATTCGTACAACAAGAACAACGGCGAGGGCGCGATAGACCGCAAGAGCGTGGCCGAATATGCCGAGATGTTTGCCAACTACAAGCTCAAGGTGCTGGCGGCAGAGGCTGCCGGGCTGGATACCTTGCAGTCGTTTCGCGACGAGTTCGCAGGTTATCGCGACCAGCAGATTCGCCCTTCGCTCATAACTGATGCCGACGTGGAGCGCAAGGCGCGGCAGATTTACGAGGAATCGCGCCGCCGCGTCGACGCCAACGGGGGTCTGCTGAGGCTGTGCCACATCTTTGTACACATGGCGCAGAAGGCTTCGGCCGCCCAAGAACGGGCTGCCAAGCTGCGCATAGACTCCGTTTACCGTGCCCTGCAGGCCGGAGCAGACTTTGCCGAGCTGGCCCGCAAGTGTTCTGATGAGCGGGAGTCGGCCGTCAATGGCGGCGAGCTGCCGTGGATAGAACGCGGTATGACGCTGCCGGAGTTCGAGAACGAGGCCTTTGCCCTGCGCCCCGGCCAGGTGAGCAGACCCTTTACGTCGCCCGCGGGCTGGCATATCCTGCTGCTGAAGGAGAGGCGCAACTACTTTGCTTACGACAGCGTGAAGGCCGACATCATGCGCTTTATCGACCAGCGTAACCTGCGCGAGGCCCTCATCGACCAGCGTCTCGACTCGCTCTCGCGCGTCTCAAAGCCCCATCTCACGGCAGCCGAAATACTCGAAGGCCGCAAACGGCAGATGGAATCCGAGGACCCAAGCCTGCGATACCTCATCAAGGAGTACCACGACGGGTTGCTTCTGGTTGAAATGAGCAACCGTACCGTATGGGAAAAGGCCGCCAACGACGAGGCCGGACTGCAGTCCTACTTCGCCCGTAACAAGAAGAAATACCGCTGGGAGCAGCCCCGCTTCAAGGGTGTTGCCTGCCATGCGCGCAGCAAAAGCGACCTGAAAGAGGTTAAACGCATCGTTAAACGCACGCCGTTCGGCAAGCTCACGGAGGCGCTGAACAACCATTTCAACGCCGGGAGCACAGAACGCGTAAGGGCGGAGAAGGGACTCTTCAAGCCCGGAAGCAACGAAGTGGTGGACAGCAAGGTGTTCCATGTCGGGGCGGTGAAGCCCGTCGAGGGCTTTGCTTACTACGGCGCCTTCGGCAAAAAGCTCAAGGCACCGCGCGAGATGGACGATGTACGCCAGCTGGTGGTGGCTGATTACCAGGATGCTCTCGAGAAGGAATGGGTGCAGTCGTTGCGTAAAAAATACACGGTAACGGTTAACAAGGCCGTTCTCGCTACAGTGAACAATCATTAGAAATACAAGATATGAATAAAGGATACAAACTCTTCACGGGCTTCATGGCCTGCCTGCTGCTGGCAGGAATGAGTGCCAACGCCCGCCAAACGGGCCGGCATGCTGCTGCCAACGACACTGCAGTGGTGGCCAAGGAGGAACCTAAGGCGCCAGAGTCGGCCGTAATAGACGAAGTGGTGTGGGTAGTAGGCGACGAACCGATACTGAAATCGGACGTTGAAGTGATGCGCATGCAGGGTCAGGCCGAAGGTATGAAGTGGGCCGGAGACCCCGATTGCTCCATTCCCGAGCAGATAGCAGTGCAGAAACTCTTCCTTCATCAGGCCGATTTGGACTCTATCGAGGTCTCTGAGTCGGACGTTACAAGCAGCATAGACCAGCAGATAGACTACTGGCTGCAGATGACCAACGGCTCGAAAGAGAAGCTGGAGGAATACCGAGGCATGTCGATAGCGCAGATGAGGCAGCAGATGCACGACGACTTCAAGAACCAGCAGCTCATCACCAAGATGCGACAGGAGCTGGTGAAGGACATCTCCGTGACGCCTGCCGACGTGCGCAAGTATTTCGAAAAGCTGCCGGAAGACAGCGTGCCCTACGTTCCTACGGAGGTTGAGGTGGAAATCCTGACCCGCCAACCCAAGGTTTCGCAGGACGAAATAAACCGTGTAAAGGAGGTGCTGCGCAGCTATACCGACCGTGTTACGCGCGGTGAGACCACCTTCGCCACACTGGCACGCCTCTATTCCGAGGACCCCGGCACGGCCAGACAGGGCGGCGAGCTGGGCTTTACCGGCCGGGGAACGCTCGACCCGGCCTTTGCCAACGTGGCTTTTAACCTCACCGACCCCAAGAAAATATCGAAGATTGTGGAGACGGAGTTCGGCTTCCACATCATTCAACTTATCGACAAGCGCGGCGACCGCGTAAATGTACGCCACATACTGCTCAAGCCCAACGTGTCTCAGGATGCCGTAGACAAGGCCAAACAGCAGCTGGACTCCATCTCGAACGACATCAGGGCCGGCAAATTCTCGTTCGAGGATGCCGCTTCCTTCTTGTCAGACGACAAGGATACCCGCAACAACCACGGCCTCATGGCATACAACGACCGCCAGAACCAGACGCTTACATCGAAGTTCCAGATGAAGAACCTGCCCACTGAAATAGCCCGCGAAGTGGAAGGAATGAAAGTAGGAGACATCTCGAAGCCCTTCGAGATGGTGAACAACAGGGGCAAGAAGGTGTGCGTTATCGCCAAGTTAAAGGCCCGCATCGACGGCCATCGCGCCTCTATCACAGAGGACTATCAGGTAATGAAGGACCTTGTGCTGGCCAAGAAGCGTGAAGAATTCATCCATAACTGGGTGGTTGACAAAATCAGACACACTTATGTAAGGGTTAACGACCGGTACAAAGACTGCAAGTTCGAATACCAAGGATGGGTTAAATGACATCGACTACTCACATAATCAATTATCTGTGGGGGCATAGGATTGCAGGAGTTGCGGTTCTATGCCTTTTCGGCCTGTGCCTTGCATGGGCCGTGCAGCCGGTGAAGAAGCGGCCGAAATCGGACGAACGCATCTACCTCATCCACTCCGATGAGCTGCTCTTCGACCAGTTCGGCAACAATCCCGATGCCCAGATAGTGAAGGGCAACGTGCACTTCAGCCATCAGGGAGGGCACCTGTGGTGCGACAGTGCCTACTTTTACCAGGCATCCAACTCGGTCAAGGCCTTCGGTCACGTAAGGTTCAGACAAGGAGATACGCTCTCACTGACCTGCGAATACGCCTATTACGACGGCATGGGGCAGATGATGGAGGCCCGCCGGAAGGTGTGGCTCAAGCATCGGGGGCAGACGCTCAATACCGATTCGCTGAATTACGACCGCCTTTACAACTACGCCTTCTTTGAAGAAGGAGGCACGCTGGTAGACGGCAAGAGCAAGTTAGTAGCCGACTGGGGGCAGTACAACCTCGATACAAGGCAGTCGGTGTTCTACTACAACGTACGGATGCGCAGCGACAAGAGCGTAATCTCTACCGATACGCTCTATTACGACACGCGAACATCGATGGCGCACGTAGTGGGACCGAACTCGAAGATAACCTCCGACGGGAGCGTTGTGCACACCAACGACGCCTACTACAATACGAAAACCGACCTGGCAAGGCTCTACGGCCGCTCGATGATGGAGGACAAGCAGAAGTCAATCGTAGGAGACACGCTGCTCTATACCAAGAACGGCGACAGCTACGGCTACGGACGGGTGATTTACGTGGACAAGGAAAACAAGAACGAGCTGAACTGCGACGTGCTGCACTACAACGAGGCAACGGGCTACGGCTACGCAACAAAGAACGCGGTGATGAAGGATTTCTCGCAGGGCGACACGCTCTATGCCCACGCCGACTCCGTTAAACTCTACACGTTCAACATCAACACCGACTCTGTTTACCGCAAGGTGCACTGCTTCTACAAAGTACGAGCCTACCGAAAGGACGTTCAGGCCGTTTGTGACTCGCTGGTATTCAACTCCGCCGACTCATGTATGACCATGTACCGCGACCCCATCGTGTGGAACGGAACCCGCCAGTTGCTGGGCGAAAGGATAAAGGTGTACATGAACGACTCCACCATCCGCTACGCCCACGTTGACAAGCAGGCCCTCTCCATCGAGCAGATGGACGACGGGAAGCACTTCAACCAGATTTCATCTACCGACATGATGGCCTACTTTACGAACGGAAAAATTAGGCGCTCGGACGCCATCGGCAACGTACAGTCGGTGTATTATCCCATCAGCGACAAAGACAGTTCGCTCATAGGGCTCAACTACATCGAGACTGATACGATGAGAATGTACCTCTCACCCGACCGAAAATTGCAGCGGATATGGGCCTACAAGCCCACGGGCGACATGTATCCGATGACGCAGATACCGCCACGTAAGGACAAACTCGACCGCTTTGCCTGGTACGACTACATCCGCCCGGTTGACAAGGACGATATCTTTATCTGGAAACCGAAGGCCGAAGGCGAGGCTCTACGTGAGCAGCAGCGCAGCCAGGCACCGCTGCAGCGCATAGCCACCGAGCCCGGCAAAGGTGCTGCAGAGGCCCCTGAAAAGGGCGACAGCAGGCTATGAGGTACTTCGGAAAACGCCGGCCGCGCGGCTTCCGCCATACTTTCATCTACATGGACATGCCGAACAAGGGGCCTGAAGGTATCGGTCAAGGAGCCAAAAGCTATCCTTCAAGCCCCTTGAACGATAGCTCCACCAGCGGCGGCAAAACCTTCTCGTTCCGCCGCCGGCGTGGGTCTATATATAATAAGGTGTGGTTCCGCGACGGCGGCATCATCGTTTGCCTCGTTATTGTGCTCCTTGTAATATGGTATTGTTTAGTAAATTAAGCTGAGATGAGTGACATTATACAACTCTTACCCGACTCTGTAGCCAACCAGATAGCGGCCGGCGAGGTTATTCAACGGCCGGCGAGCGTGGTAAAGGAACTGGTAGAAAACGCCATCGATGCCGGCGCCCGCAACGTAAAGGTGCTGGTTACTGACGCCGGGCGCACAGCGATACAGGTGATAGACGACGGCTGCGGCATGTCGGAAACCGACGCCCGCCTGTCGTTCGAACGGCATGCAACCTCCAAGATACGCAAGGCCGACGACCTGTTTGCACTGCGCACGATGGGCTTCCGCGGCGAGGCGCTGGCCTCGATAGCCGCCGTGGCGCAGGTTGAACTCAAGACCCGGCAGGCTTCCAGCGAAGTAGGAACCCACCTGTCGGTGTCGGGTTCGCGCTTTACCGGACAGGAGCCGTGCTCTTGCCCCGTGGGCAGCAACTTCACGGTAGAGAACCTTTTCTTCAACGTTCCGGCACGTCGCAAGTTCCTAAAGTCTAACTCCACGGAGCTCAACAATATCCTGGCAGCCTTTGAGCGCATCGTGCTGGTAAACCCCGACGTGGCCTTCACGCTGCACAGCAACGGCGCCGAGATGTTCAATCTCAAGGCTTGCGGACTGCGCCAGCGCATCGTCGACGTGTTCGGCAAGCGCCTGAACCAGAACCTCCTGCCGCTCGACGTGGACACGACCATGTGCCGCATAACGGGATTTGTGGGCAAACCGGAGGCTGCCCGCAAAAAAGGAGCCCACCAATATTTCTTCGTCAACGGCCGCTACATGAAGCATCCGTACTTCAACAAGGCCGTGGTTACGGCGCTCGACCGGCTGGTTCCCGTGGGCGAGCAGGTGCCTTATTTCATCTACTTCAACGTGGAGCCGGAGAACATCGACGTGAACATCCATCCTACAAAGACCGAAATCAAATTCGATAACGAGCAGGCTATCTGGCAGATACTCGTTGCAGCGGTCAAGGAAGCTATCGGCGTGTTCAATGAAGTGCCTTCCATCGACTTTGATACGCAGGGGCGGCCCGACATTCCCGTGTTCGACGGCCGTTCGGCAGCCCCCTCGGCGCCCAGGATAAGCTACAATCCGCAGTACAATCCCTTCAGGGAGAGCAAGATGAACAGCCGCAGCGAGGTTCCTGAACAGTGGGAGGAATTGTATGCGGGGCTTGGAGGAGAGGAGCGTCAGGATGCCGGCTTGTTTGCTCCCGATGAGGAGCAGCAGCCTGCGGGCAATGAGCAGGCCATCATCGAGGAGAAGTCGCCGAGCCATTATCAGTACAAGGGCAAGTACATCATGACCGCAGTTAAGTCGGGGCTCATGATTATCGACCAGCACCGGGCTCATGTCCGCATCCTCTACGAGCAGTATCTGCGGCAGTTCGAGGCGCACCGCTTCTCGCCTCAGAAGATGATGTTTCCCGAAGTGGTGCAGTTTCCGGCCTCGGAAAGCGTGCTGCTGGACAAGATACTTCCGGAGCTGCAAGATATGGGTTTCGAGCTTACAGACCTCGGTGGCAATAGTTATGCCGTGAATGCTGTGCCCTCTGGCATCGAAGGACTCAATGTAGTGAACCTGATAAAGGAGATGGTCAGCGATACCATGGATAAGGGTACGGCCGTTGATGCGCGCATCAAAGAGAGCCTGTCGCTGAGCATGGCCCGCCATGCAGCTATCCCGCAAGGTCAGGTTCTCAGCAATGACGAGATGGAAAATATTATCAACAGTCTCTTTGCTTGCTCCAATGTGAATTACACACCGGATGGAAATAATATTCTGTGTATATTAAGGCAGGATGAAATCGAACATTTGCTTAGCTGATGCTGGTTTTGAGGCACGAAACTGCTAAATATCTATCTTTTTTTTGTTAAAAAACAGTTTTTCTCCCGAAAATGTGATAAGATTTAAAATTTATTATTATCTTTGCCGCTGGTTAGATGCATGTGCGAAAGCACTAAGGAATTAATTTATTGATTGTTAAATATAAAAAGTTATGAAAAAATTATTGATTGTATTGGCATTTGCCGGCGTTTCCATGTGCTCTATGGCACAGGACGCAGATCCTGTACAGAAGTACAGTGTTGCAACCAATTCTTTCTGGAGCAACTGGTTCATCCAAGTTGGTGCAGATTGGAATGCTTGGTATTCAGGTCAGGAACATGGTATGGATCTTGAAAAGAGTCCTTTTAAAGGTTTCCGTTCAGGTCCTGGAGCCGCTGTTGCTATTGGTAAGTGGTTTACTCCGGGTCTCGGTCTCCGCACAAAGCTGCAGGGCATCTGGGGCAAGACTGTAAACGACGACGTTAACGAAGGTAACTTCAACAGGTATTGGATTCTCAATGAGCACGTTTTGTTCAACTTGAGCAACATGCTTCTGGGTTACAACCCCAACCGTGTTTGGAATTTCATTCCTTTCGCAGGTGGTGGCGTAGGCCGTACGATGACCCACAACCTCTATGCTATGGGTCTGAGCGCAGGTATCCTCAATGAGTTCAACGTAAGCCGTCACGTAGCCATCAACCTTGAATTGGGTTGGAACCGCTACGAGGGCGACCTTGATGGTGTAGAAAAGGTTGGTCGTCCTAACCGTGGTTGGAAATCTCACGACAACAACCTCTATGGAGAAGTTGGTCTGACCTTCAACTTGGGTCGCGCTACATGGGACAAGACTCCCGATGTTGACGCTATCAAGGCTCTGTCTCAGTCGCAGATTGACGCTCTCAATGCACAGCTCAACGATGCTAATGCTGAGAACGCTCGCCTGAAAGAGATGCTTGCCAACCAGAAGCCTGCCGAGTCTGTGAAGGAATTTGTTACCACTCCGGTATCTGTATTCTTCAACCTGAACAAGACCAACATCGCTTCCAAGAAGGATCTCGTAAATGTTGAGGCCGTTGCCAAGTATGCTAAGGAGAACGATCGCAAGCTCGTTGTCAATGGTTATGCTGACAGCGCAACCGGCAAACCCGACCACAACCAGTGGCTGTCCGAGAAGCGTGCCGAGACTGTTGCTAACGAGTTGGTTAACATGGGCGTAAGCCGCGACAACATTACTACTAAGGGTAATGGTGGCGTTGATGAGCTTTCTCCTATCTCCTTCAACCGTCGTGCTACTGTTGAAGTTGCTGAGTAATCTCTCACAACAGATAAAATTTAAAGGTGTCTCCCACTTTCGGGAGGCACTTTTTTTATGACCATGCCGCAGCGGAACCGCATGAAAACGGTTGAAGCGATATAAAAAACAGCCCGATTATTTTGCAGTTCCGTCCAAAAGCAGTATCTTTGCGCTCGCCTTACAGTGGTAAGGGCGTTTAGCTCAGCTGGTTTAGAGCATCTGCCTTACAAGCAGAGGGTCGGCGGTTCGAATCCGTCAACGCCCACATACACCAACACCCGCAATCTGCAAAGATTGCGGTTTTTCGTTTCCCTGCCTTTTGCTGTATTCTGCCTTGCCTGTTCCCGTATGTTTCTGCGTGTGGGTTTGGGGTCTTTGACTGTATGATTTTCCGGTTTGAAGTTGGTGTTCACGAACTTTTGACACTTGTCGCACGGTTGTGTGACACTTGTCGAAAGTATGTGCGACAAGTGTCGAAAGTTCCTAACAGATGGCAGCAGCACCTCTGGAAAGGGCAGAAAAAACTGTGAGAAGACAGAGCCGAGAGGCCGATTTCAGCAAAAACAGAAAAAAAGAGGGCCGAAAATTTGGCCGTTCCGCCAAAAGGTTGTACCTTTGCACTCGCCTTACAGTGGTAGGGGCGTTTAGCTCAGCTGGTTTAGAGCATCTGCCTTACAAGCAGAGGGTCGGCGGTTCGAATCCGTCAACGCCCACTCGGAAGTCCTGCAATTCTTGTGAATTGCGGGACTTTTTGGTTCTTAAAACTTTTTATCTAAATGTTTGCAAGCATTGTGGATTTTAATTTGTAACTTTGTGCCCAAATCATACGAAATCGTTTATGGGATTAGATATGCTGACGGCTGTTTCGCCTATTGACGGCCGTTATAGGGGAAAGACAGAGGTACTGGCCAGCTATTTCTCGGAGTTTGCTCTTATTCGTTACCGTGTGCGCGTAGAGATTGAATACTTTATCGCGCTCTGTGAGCTGCCGTTACCGCAGCTGGCAGCGTTCGACCATTCGCTTTTCCCGACCCTGCGCAGCATCTATCTGAACCTTAACGAAGCCGATGCACAGCGTGTGAAGGACATTGAACAGGTTACGAACCACGATGTGAAGGCCGTGGAATACTTCATCAAGGAGGCGTTTGACAAGATAGGCGGGCTCGATTCGTACAAGGAGTTCATCCACTTCGGCCTCACCTCTCAGGATATCAACAACACCAGCGTGCCTCTTTCCATTAAGGAAGCCCTGGTGGAGGTGCTCTGTCCGCAGATTGAGGAGCTCATCGCGCAGCTGCAGACCTATGCCGACGAGTGGAAAGATGTGCCCATGCTGGCCAAAACTCACGGTCAGCCGGCTTCCCCAACGCGCTTGGGAAAGGAAATCATGGTGTTCGTCTATCGCCTCACCGAGCAGCTACGGGCGCTCAAGGCCTGCAAGATGTCGGCCAAGTTCGGCGGCGCCACGGGCAATTTCAATGCCCACCACGTGGCTTATCCCGCGTTCGACTGGCGCCTGTTCGGCAACCGCTTCGTGACCGAAAAGCTCGGTCTGGAGCGCGAACAGTACACAACGCAGATTAGTAATTACGACAACATGGGTGCTGTTTTCGACGCCCTGCGCCGCATCAACACCATCATTATAGACCTGGACCGCGACTTCTGGATGTACATCTCGATGGAGTACTTCAAGCAGAAGATAAAAGCAGGCGAGGTGGGCAGCAGTGCCATGCCCCATAAGGTGAACCCCATAGACTTTGAAAACAGCGAGGGAAACCTCGGTATGGCCAATGCCGTGCTGCAGTTCCTGGCACAGAAGCTGCCCGTTAGCCGCCTGCAACGCGACCTCACGGACTCAACCGTGCTGCGTAACGTGGGCGTTCCCATCGGTCACAGCATCATCGCGATACAGAGTACGCTAAAAGGACTGCGCAAACTGATACTCAACGAGGACAAGCTCAACGCCGACCTGGACAACAACTGGGCCGTGGTGGCCGAGGCCATACAGACCGTTCTGCGTCGTGAAGCCTATCCGCACCCTTACGAGGCGCTCAAGGCACTGACGCGAACCAACCGGAAGATGACGCGCGAAACTATCGGTGAGTTTATCCGGGGGCTTGATGTGAGCGACGCCGTGAAGGCCGAACTCATGGCTGTTACGCCCCGTAACTATACTGGCATTTAGTTAAATACAATATTATTAACCCCAGCCGTGAGGCTAAAAAATAATTGATTATGGATTCAGAATTAGAGAACAAAACTCAGGATTCAGCCGCTGAGCAGAATGAAAGCAGCCGTGAAGGCTACAAGCCAGCCGGCAATTATCAGAGAGATTATCGTGATGAGGGCCGTCCGCAGCGCCCCCGCATCCATTCGCAGCGTGCTTACAGCACCGATCGTAGCAACAATAATGACGAAGGCGGGTTCCGTCCCGAGGGCTTTGGAGCCGGACTCCAGGGTGCCGGGGCAGGTCAGCAGCGCCCTTACCGTCCCCGTTTTAACAACGGAGGTGGCTATCAACAGCGCGATGGTTACCAGCCCCGCGGAGGCTATCAGCCCCGTCAGCGCCCCGGATATCGCCCCCGCTACAACAATAACGATGCCGAAGGCGGCTATCAACCACGCCAGGAAGGCTACCAGCCACGCCAGCAAGGGGGCTATCAACCACGCCAGCAAGGAGGTTATCAGCCCCGTCAGGGCGGCTATCAACCTCGCCAGCAAGGCGACTATCAGCCTCGTCAGCAGGGCGAATATCAGCCCCGCCAGGAGGGTGGATACCAGCCTCGGCAGCAGGGCGGCTATCAACCACGCCAGCAAGGTGGCTACCAACGTGGCGGTTATCAGCCCCGCGGAGGCTACAATCAGCGTGGAGGTTACCAGCCGAGAGGCGGCTATCAGCCCCGTGGTTACAATCAGGGCGGCTATCGGCAGCACACTCCCGACTACGATCCGAATGCAAAATACAGCCTGAAAAAGCGCATAGAATATAAAGAGGAGCACGTAGATCCTAACGAGCCGCTGCGCTTGAACAAGTTTCTGGCTAACGCCGGAGTGTGCTCTCGGCGTGAAGCAGACGAGTTCATCCAGGCAGGCGTGGTGACTGTTAACGGCGAGGTAGTGACCGAACTCGGCACAAAAGTGCTGCGTTCCGATGAAGTGAAGTTCCACGATCAGGTGGTTTCGCTGGAGAAGAAAGTCTATGTACTGCTCAACAAGCCCAAGGATTACGTTACCACCAGCGACGACCCACAACAGCGCAAGACGGTGATGGACCTCGTGAAGGACGTTTGCCCCGAGCGCATCTACCCCGTAGGACGCCTCGACCGCAATACAACGGGTGTGCTGCTGCTCACCAACGACGGCGATCTGGCCAGCAAGCTCACCCATCCCAAGTTCCTTAAAAAGAAGGTGTACCACGTATTTCTGGACAAAGCCATTACCGAGCACGATCTGCAGCAGATAGCTGAAGGCGTGGAACTGGAGGACGGAGAGGTGCATGCCGACGCCATTGAATACGCCGACGACCGTGACCAGAGCCAGGTGGGCATCGAGATTCACAGCGGTAAGAACCGCATCGTGCGCCGCATCTTCGAGAGTCTGGGCTACAGAGTCGTAAAACTCGACCGCGTACAGTTTGCCGGACTCAACAAGAAAGGCCTCCGTCGCGGCGACTGGCGTTTCCTTACGGAGAAGGAAGTAGACATGCTCCGCATGGGTGCTTTTGAATAACGAGAACACAACAAACCGGAATAATGAGCGATGGCAACATGGCTCATTATTCTTAATGATACAATGCAGAATGAAAAGAACTAAAGTTGTTGATGCCTTACAGTGCACCGACTTTGGAAAAGAAATCAACGTCAGGGGCTGGGTTCGTTCCCACCGCAGCAGCAAGGCTGTTGACTTCATTGCGCTGAACGACGGCTCCACCATCAAGAACATACAGATAGTAGTAGACCCAACGGCCTTTGACGCCGAGGTGCTGAAGAGCATCACCACCGGCGCATGCCTCAACGTAGACGGCGTACTCGTAGAAAGCCAAGGCAAGGGGCAGACGGTCGAGGTAACCGGTAAGCACATTGAGGTTTATGGACTCTGCCCTTCAGACTACCCGATGCAGAAGAAAGGGCAGAGTTTCGAGTACATGCGCAAATATGCTCACATGCGTCTGCGCACCAACACCTTCGGAGCAGTGTTCCGCATACGCCACAACATGGCCATTGCCATCCACAAGTACTTCCACGACCACGGCTTCTTCTACTTCAACACGCCGCTCATAACGGCCAGTGATGCCGAAGGCGCGGGCGACATGTTTCAGGTTACGACGCAGAACCTGAATGAACTGACGCGCGACGAAAACGGAAACATCGACTACAAGGACGACTTCTTCGGCCGCAAGACCAGCCTCACCGTGAGCGGACAGCTGGAGGGCGAGCTCGGCGCAACGGCCCTGGGAGCCATCTACACCTTTGGTCCTACGTTCCGTGCCGAGAACAGCAACACCCCGAGACACCTCGCCGAGTTCTGGATGATTGAGCCTGAAGTGGCCTTCATCGACAAGGACGAGCTGATGGATCTGGAGGAAGACTTCATCAAATACTGCGTAAACTGGGCGCTGACCCACTGCAAGGACGACCTCGAATTCCTCAACCAGATGATTGACAAGAGCCTTATCCAGACGCTGGAGTCCGTAGTCAAGGAGCAGTTCGTGCGCCTTCCCTACACCGAAGGCATCAACATCCTGCAGCAAGCCGTAGCCAACGGCCGCCAGTTCGAGTTCCCCGTCACCGGCTGGGGCATGGACCTGAGCAGCGAACACGAGCGTTATCTCGTGGAGGAGCACTTCAAGCGCCCCGTCATCATGACCGATTACCCGGCCGAAATCAAGGCTTTCTACATGAAAAAGAACGCCGACGGCAAGACCATGCAGGGCACCGACGTGCTCTTCCCGCGCATAGGAGAGATTATAGGAGGCTCGGTTCGTGAGGAAGACTACAGCAAGCTGGTGGCCGAAATCAAGTCGCGCGGCATGGAAGAGAGTGCCTACAGCTGGTATCTCGACACCCGCAAGTACGGCAGCTGCCCCCATGGCGGCTTCGGGTTGGGCTTCGAGCGGCTCATACTCTTCGTTACCGGCATGCAGAACATCCGTGATGTAATCCCCTTCCCGCGTACTCCTAAGAACGCCGAGTTCTGATACGGCGGTACCGGTACAGTCAAGTGAGCAGGCGTTTGATAACCAGACGCCTGCTCATTTTTTTTGTTTTAAGGACTTCAAAAGCCATGCCGACGGATCGGAAAACAGCATCTTATATTTTTACAAACACCCTCTCCAGTTTCGCGTATTCGCCACCAACCGTCCGTTTGGCCGCAAATACGCGCTAAAATTGCCATTTTCGTAACTCTTTGAGCATCAATATATTGTCTCATCAGCATGCTTTTTGACCCTAAGGAGATGGTCTCCTTACGGTAAGGAGCATAGCTCTTTACGCTAAA
>LAHS01002784.1_pt1 | contig 47567 bp, 45 predicted proteins | sample 329651 | NCBI WGS metagenome assembly LAHS01 (sample SAMN03275699, study PRJNA271635) | activated sludge metagenome | isolation source: sample C-1 Sludge from hydrolytic chamber (first chamber) of Anaerobic...
TAAAAGTGTTGTGCTCTACCAGCTGAGCTAACGAGTCAATGCTCCAACTTCCATTTCTGAAAGCGAGTGCAAAGTTACTGCTTTATTTTTAAACAGACAAATTATGCGGGCGTTTTTTATCTTGAATGTTTATTTTTGACTGCTTTCCGGCGTCGTGTCAGTGGCTTCCGGTTCAATGGGAACAGTCCCGTCTTCAGGCGAGAGCGTAACCTGACTCTCCCTGGTAACATACCTCTGCCAGTACGCCATGAGCAGGGTGGTGAGCGGCAAGGCTATGATGAGGCCGATGAAACCGAGCAACGTGCCCCATACGGAGAGCGAAAGCAGCAGTATGGCGGGGTTTAGCCCCATCGCCTTACCCATTATCTTGGGCGTTACAATCATGTCGGTTATAACCTGCACAAGGGCGAACAGGCCTACTGCAAGTCCGAAAACGAACAGGAAGCTCTGCCCCGTATCAGCCGCTTTGAGCATAGCCAGGAAGGCGGTAGGTATGAGTGCGAAAGTGTGCAGATAAGGTACGAGGTCGAGAATGCCGATGAGGATGCCGAGACCGATGGCCATGGGAAAGTCCATGATGGTAAAGCCGATGCAGAACATGATGCCCATGCACAGGGCCACCATGCCCTGGCCGCGGATGTAGTTGTTGAGTTCACGCTCCACGTCTTTCATGAGTTCGCGCCAGAAAGGGCGGTTCTTCTCCGGGAATATGCGTATCCAGTTGTTGGTAAGGTACTCATAATCGTTGAGGATAAAGAACATATATAATAAGGTAATGAGCGATCCGATGATGCTGATGATGACGTTGGCCGTTTGTCCCAGTACCGAGAAGACTTTTGGCATGGCTGTCTTGACGGCGTCGGAGAAGTCCTCGCTGCGGAAAACCTTTTCCACTTCGGCCTGGTGCTTGCTTATCCACTCGGATATGCTTGCCGTCAGGTCGTTGGTGTGTGCAGTGTCGTTAACCCACTTGGTCAGTATTTCGCCCACTTTCTGGAACTGTTCTATCATCGGCGGCACAATCATGTAAACGATAAGGGCGATGACGGCCAGAACGAAGATGAGCGTGATGATGATGGAGAGCGAGCGTACGCGCACGTGCATCTTGTACTGTACGAACTTTACGATGGGGTAGAGCAGGTAGGCAAACAGCCACGCAACGAAGAACGGCAGTAGCACTGCACTCAGGTAATTGACCATGTACAGCACGGCAAACACGAGAAGGAGGGTTCCCGTCCACCTGATGAATTTATCGAAAGTTATCTTCTGTCCCATGTTCTTATGTATGTTGAGTTATTTCAGTTGGTGGTTGCGCGTGGGCTATTTGTTTGCGGCTTGCCGGCGGCAGGCTTCTTCCTCAAGTGCCTTCCGGTAGCAGTCGCGGCACAGCGGCTCGTATTCAGCCTTTTCGCCCAGCATTACCCGCTTCTCGTTGGCCACCAGTCTGTGGCTCACATAGGCCAGCGCGCCGCACTTCACGCAGATGGCATGCACCTTGGTAACCTCGTCGGCGATGGCGCACAGTGCCGGAATGGGGCCGAAGGGCTTGCCCTGAAAATCCATGTCGAGCCCCGCAATGATAACGCGCACGCCCTTGTTGGCCAGTTCATTGCACACATCAACCAGTCCGTCGTCCAGAAACTGGGCCTCGTCTATGCCCACCACGTCGATTTCTGATGCGAGGAGGAGAATGGAAGCAGACGAGTCTATCGGCGTACAGGGGATGGCATTATGGTCGTGGCTGACCACATCGTCGTCAGAGTACCGCGTATCAATCGAGGGTTTGAATATTTCAACCTTCTGTCTGGCAAACTTTGCGCGTTTCATTCGCCGGATGAGTTCCTCCGTTTTGCCTGAGAACATCGACCCACACACCACTTCTATTCTTCCCGGGCGGTGTGTTTCGCCCATTAGATTTTCCATCATAGCAGTTGCAAAGATAGTGGAAAAAGCAGATAAATCAAAACCATAGGCCCAAAAAGTTGGATGTTCGGTCTCCGTCTTCTTGACCGTTGCGTATTTTCTGTCATCCATCTTGTAGTTATGCAGTCGCCTGCCAGTGTGGCTGGAAGCCTAAAGCAGCTTGCTTTCTTGCTTTTGTTCAATATCCCGAAGGCATTCCTCGCAATCGTCATCCCCTCCTAATCTCCCCTTTCTAAGGGGAGGAAACGCAGCAGCCAAGGCTTATAATGGACTCTGCAAAACATTATCCAGGCCATACAGATACGTTGCAAACAGGTTCCTCCCCTTAGGAAAGGGAGGTTAGGAGGGGATGATATGTAAGAGGCAGAACAAACTTTCTCCGTGCTGATTGTTCCTCATAGTGAGCAGAGGATATCATAGAATCGGCGTAGGTAGAAAATTTGCAGCACCGGAAAGCAAAGAAGAAATCTGTCCACTCTTCACCATGAAGGCCTGTTTACATTGTCATTTCAGCTGATATTCGGTGTAAACGGCCGATTTAAAACTTGCTTCAATGCCCAGCACATTGTATTCATTGGGGATAAACACCTTGTGCTCGTATATAATATAAGGTATCGGCACGCCCTGGTCTATTCTGTAGCTTAGGTTGTTTCGCCTGTCAATCAACAGCGTGTAGTCTACCCACGCATGCACAAAACGGTTGAAAACCGTCACTGCCTCGTAGTTAGCTGTGTCCTGGGGGTTGACAAATACCAGCGCGTCATCATACAGCCAGGTGCCCGTACTGTCATTCGTTTCTTCTAACAGGTACTCCGGCGGGAAGTCCGAGAGGCATTGCCGCACGGCTTTGGGCAGCCCTTCAAAGCGCATGCTGCCTTGCTTCAGGTTTTTCAGGCGATAATCGTAAGAACTGCATCCGCAGCATACAACGAGGAGCAGAAGGAGGAAATGCTTCATCAAACGATAGTTTTTGTTTTACAATTCATGCTATGGCAGGCGATGATCAAGTGCAGGCTACTTGCGCACATATAGCGGCGTGCTTGTACCATGCCTGTAATCAACTGTTACGGAAGTACCCCCCTCGGTATAGAAAGTCCACAATCCAATTCTGCTTGCGCCGTTATCTTCGGGGTCTTTAAAGAACGTAATCCAGCCTAAGCCCGCCAAATTGCCGTCCTTGTAATAGTTTCTGATGTAAGCCAATGAGTCGGGCACGGTGGCATGACCTTCTGGTTGCAGCCGCAAAACATTTGGTTTTACGCTGTCAACGACCGTGCTGTCAATCCAGCCGTTGGTATAACACGCTTGGATATGTTCGAAGATGGTTTGTCGTTTCTCCCTGTCAGAGACGTAGCTGAACCCGTCAAGCCATGTTTTAAGTAACGAGTCGTAGACGTACGTCTCATCAGGTCCGGCCGTAAAGTATAGGCTGTAAGTACCATCCTGCCATCGGTCGTAAAAGAAAGTGACCCCGCCCAGCGCGTTGCCATCGCCTTTTGCCGGTATGCCCAGCACGCCAAGATTGTCAGGATAGGCCCCGTAGCGGGACTTGTAGGCCTCGATACGCGCCACAATCCGGTTGCCTTTGGCCTCCGTCCGGCTTCTCCAGGTGAGGCAGAAGTAAGTCCACAAGCCCACCGACAGCACGAGAACCGCCAGACATACGATAAGGATACGCTTCTTCATCCGTCTACTTCTTGCGCACAAATATAGTGAATATTTTTATTCCTGTACTCTTTTTGACGTTGAAAGTGCGATTTTCGGCAATGCTGCCGGCACTGAACTGCGGTGCTGCAGGTATGGAGCAGGAACTTTCGACAAGTGTCGCACAATCGTTTCACAGTTGTCACACAATCGTGCGACACTTGTCAAAAGTTCCCGAAGCATAGCTTTTGGTTGTTGGAGTGAGGCGAGTAGGGTACTCCGTACATACATTCTGAAGTGCAGTATGAGGCGACTGCAGCCTTTCTGCAACCCGTGCGGAAATGTTGTTTTCGGTCTCTGCTTTGCGTTTTCGGTTCCTGTCGTCTTCCTGTTTCTTACGCTCCATGATGCTTACACACTCTTTAACAGAAAACGGTGATATGTACCCGGTTCCGCCCTGACAGTCAACAATAATTATACTAACAACGTGGTTTTGGACTAAAAAAATAAAGACGTTTTAAAAATTGCAAAGAAATAGGCCCTTTTTTTGCGTGAGCGGATTATTTAGCTATATTTGCCGATAATATGGGCACGTTGTATATAGTACCTACACCGGTAGGAAACATGGAGGATATGACGCTGCGCGCCGTGCGTGTACTGCGCGAGGCAGACCTCATACTGGCTGAAGACACCCGCACGTCGGGCATTCTGCTCAAGCATTTCGGCATCCAGAACCACCTCATGTCGCACCATAAGTTCAACGAACATGGAACTTCGGCCGGCATTGTAGAGCGGCTTAAAGGCGGGCAGACGATAGCTCTCATCAGCGACGCCGGTACTCCCGGCATCAGCGACCCGGGTTTTCTGCTGGCTCGCGAGGCTGCCAAAGCGGGTGTAGAGGTGCAATGCCTGCCGGGCGCCACGGCCTGTATTCCCGCCATCGTGTCGTCGGGACTGCCGTGCGACCGCTTCTGTTTCGAGGGCTTTCTGCCTCAGAAGAAAGGGCGCCAGTCGTTCCTCGCCTCGCTGAAGGACGAACCACGCACGATGATCTTCTACGAGTCGCCCTACCGTCTGCTCAAGACGCTGCAGCAGTTTGCCGCTGTATTCGGCGACGACAGGCAGGTTAGCGTGGCCCGCGAAATCTCTAAACTGCACGAGGAGCATGTGCGCGGCACGCTGGCTGAAGTCATTCAGCACTTCACGGAGACCGCACCCCGTGGTGAAATAGTAATCGTTTTGGCTGGAATAAAGACCAAAGAAAATAAATCTAAAATGGAATAAATTATGAAAAAGTTATTGTATTTCGCCTGCATCGCAGTTTTTGCGTTGACCGGCTGTTCAGACAAGAAATCATCGCCCGACATGGCTAACATGGCTGAGGCTGACTCGCTGCAGAAGGTAATCGCGCAGAGAGACAACGAAATTAATGACATGATGGGAACGCTGAACGACATTCAGGAGGGCTTCCGCGAAATCAATGAGGCCGAACAGCGCGTAAGCGTGGCCAAAGATGGTGAGGGCGTGAACAAGAATCAGCAGATTAAGGAGAACATGCAGTTCATAGCAGGAACCATGAAGCGTAACCGCGAGCTCATCAAGAAGCTGCAGCAGCAGCTGCGCGAGAGCAGTTTCAGTGGCGACCAGCTCAAGAAAACCATCGCCAACCTGACCAAGCAGCTGGACGAAAAGGACCAGCAGCTGCAGCAACTGCGTGCTGAACTCGACTCAAAGGACATTCACATTACCGAGTTGGACGAAACTATCAACAACCTGAACACGAATGTGAACACCCTTACTACCGACAACCAGGCCAAGAGCCAGACCATCAGCAACCAGGACAAGCAGCTTAACACGGCGTGGTTCGTATTCGGTACGAAGAAAGAACTTAAGGATCAGCACATCCTAGTGGACGGAAAAGTGCTGCAGTCTAACTTCAACAAGAGCTATTTTACGAAGATAGACATCCGCGTGGACAAGGAGATAAAGCTCTATTCCAAGTCTGCCCGCCTGCTCACCATGCACCCCTCGAGCAGTTATACGCTCACTCGCGACGCCAACAAGATGTACGTTCTCAACATTACCAACCCGCAGATATTCTGGAGTACCAGCAAGTATCTGGTCATCCTCGTCAAGTAAGGCGAGCCTGATACGGCCCGGCAGCTATGTCCGTCTGGTCCGAAAGAAGTTCCGCATGAGTGCCCGGCACTCGTCTTCCAACACTCCCGACGTTACTGCAGCTTTAGGATGCAGGGCGTCGGGAGCGTGTTTTTGGTAGCCCCTCTTCTCGTCCGGCGCCCCGAAGACGATGCGGCTAAGCTGTGCCCAGCCCATGGCACCTGCGCACATCACGCACGGCTCCACCGTTACGTAGAGCGTGCAGTCCTGCAGATACTTGCCTCCAAGCTGGTTGGCCGCAGCCGTTATGGCCTGCATCTCGGCGTGCGCCGTCACGTCGTGCAGCGTTTCGGTCAGGTTGTGGGCCCTACTTATAATCCTGCCCCGGCACACGACTACGGCGCCAACGGGTATTTCGCCTTCTCGCAGGGCAGCTTCGGCCTCCTTGAGTGCCATCTGCATGAAGCGTTCGTCCTGCTTCTGCTGTTCTTCTTCCTTATTCATAGCTTTCTCCTTTTTGTGCAAAAGTAAGACATTTTATTTGAGTTGTAGAATAAAAGTCGTATTTTTGCAACATCTACACGCATTTCTCTGATGGCTGAACACAATGATTTAGGCAAATGGGGTGAGGAAAAAGCGGCCGCTTATCTGCGCAGCCAAGGCTTCACCATACGCGACAGAGACTGGCGCGACGGCCGTCGTGACCTCGACATCGTGGCCATTTCGCAGGACGAACGCCTGCTTGTCATCGCCGAAGTGAAGACCCGCAGCAGCGCTGACCTGGAGGAACCGGTGCAGGCGGTGAACCGAACAAAGATACGAAACATCGGCATCGCCGCCGACACCTACATCCGCCAGTTCGCCATCGACTGCGAGGTAAGGTTCGACATCATTTCCGTTGTGGGCACCGACGATGCCCACTGCCGCATCGAACACATTGAGAACGCCTTTAATCCGCTGCTCGCGTGAGGGCCTAAAGGCGACAACCTACAAAACAAAAGCATGAATACCAAACTCATAGAACTGACCGAGACCGACAGCACCAACAGTTACCTGCGAGCCTACAAGCCTGCCGAAGGGGAGGAGATGACCGTGGCCGTGGCGGCCTACCAGCGCCGGGGACGCGGCCAAGGCACCAATACATGGGAGAGCGAGCCGGGCAAGAACCTGCTCTTCTCCATCCTCGTGCACCCCCTGATGCTGCCTGTTGCCGGCCAGTTCGTTATCTCCGAGGCCGTTGCCCTGTCCGTTCGCGACGCGCTGAGCGCCTACACGGACGGCCTGACCATAAAGTGGCCCAACGATATCTATTGGAACGACCGCAAGATTTGCGGCATACTGATAGAGAACAAGATAGCCGGCGGCCGCATACACGACTGCATCTTGGGCGTAGGTATCAACATAAACCAACGCGTTTTTACCAGTCCGGCGCCCAATCCCGTGTCATTGATGCAGATAACCGGCACCGAGGTACCGCCCCGCGAGGTGCTGGATCGCGTGCTCCGGGCCTTCGGCAGCTATTACGACAGCATCGTAAACGGCAGCTATATGGCCATTACCGAGCCTTATCACGAGGCACTCTACCGCCGCGGAGGCTTCTATCCGTTCAGCGATGAGGGTGGAGTATTCGAGGCGGCCATCGTGGAAGTGGAAGATGACGGCCACCTCATCCTGCGCGACCGCGCCGGCCATGCACACTCCTACGCCTTCAAGGAGGTGGCGTTCTGCCTGCCCCAAAACTCCTGATGTTCAGCAACCGACAAACCATTCAATAACAATACACTTATGGCAAGATTTAAACGAATACTCCTGAAACTGTCGGGAGAGAGCCTGATGGGCAAACAAAGCTACGGTATAGACCCCGAGCGGCTGGCCGACTACGCCCGTCAAATCAAGGAAGTACACGACATGGGCGTGCAGATAGGCATCGTGATAGGGGGCGGAAACATCTTCCGCGGACTCAGCGGGAGCCAGAAAGGCTTCGACCGCGTAAAGGGCGACCAGATGGGAATGTGCGCCACGGTCATCAACTCGTTGGCACTAAGCTCGGCTCTCGGTGCGATTGGGGTGGGGAATAAAGTCCTGACGGCCATTCGCATGGAGCCAATAGGCGAGTTCTATAACAAGTGGAAAGCCATTGAAGCTATGGAGTCTGGGCTCGTCTGCATCTTCTCGGCCGGCACGGGCAGTCCTTATTTCACCACCGATACGGGCTCGTCGCTGCGCGGTATAGAGATAGAAGCCGACGTGATGCTGAAGGGCACGCGCGTAGACGGTGTCTACACGGCCGACCCGGAGAAAGACCCAACGGCCGTGAAGTTCAGCGAGATAACCTATAAAGAGGTGCTGGAGCGCGGGCTGAGGGTAATGGATCTCACGGCCATCTGCATGTGCCAGGACAACAACCTGCCCATCTACGTGTTCAACATGGACGTAGAGGGGAACCTGAAGCGCGTTATCGACGGCGAAGACATAGGCACGCTGGTGCACAACTAAGGCAGTTGCGGGTGCGTTCAGCATACTGAACGCACCCGTATTGTTTACCGGCCGGGCTTCGGGTTGTAAGTCCGTAGTCCGTTTCAGCTTCCTTACTACGGTGTTGCAGCCGCCTTTCGGGATATGTTAAAACGCCGCATATCCCTTTACAATTTAACTTTTCAGTTTGTGCGGGTTTTCATTCAGCCGACCCAGTAGATGAAAACAGCCAGATTTTCTCTCTTTTTCTAAATGTCTGAAAGTTAGTGGTTTATGCCTTACTGACTGTGTTCAGCAAGGCTCAAGCCATGCTTCGGCTTTGTTGAAGCATAGCTCCTGTGCTCTTGGAGCATAGTTTCAAGCAGCTTGATGATGGTATTTTGCAACGCTGATTGTATGCTTACAGCAACCAAAAGCATGTTTTTGGCGGTTCCAGAGGCCAAAAATGGGCTGCCGAAAGGATGTTTTCTGCCCCCGAACTCCATTTTTCTCAGCTTTTAGACCGGTGCATGGTGTGTTAAAATCGGGCAAGTTTTCTGACAGGGCAGATGCAGTTTTGTGAGTCCCGTTGTGCCATGCTGTCAGAGCGTTGCAGCTATGGAAACGAAGAAAGAGATGGTGTTTTCGCGCTCGGGCAGGTAGTTGTTCAGCTGTTCTCCGTGTATCTGGATGTTGCGCATGCCGCCGTAGACATCGAAATTGGATACACCACAGCCGGCTGAAAACACGGCCTCGTCCAGTCGGTAGGCCACACTGAACTTGCTGCGCCAGTAGAACCAGCGGGCATTATGGTTGGTTCGCGTCTCTGTGGAGTGGTCCAGCTGTCCTGCTCCCTGCGGTGTCACGATGTTAAAAGTTACCTTCCGGTTGGGAAACAGCACTGTGTTGAGCCCTGCGTCGGCCTGCAGGAAGAGCCCGTCGGCGTGGTGCTTGCCCAGATGCAGCACAGGGGTGCGCAGGCTGAGTGAGGGTATCAGAGAGCATGCTATCAGTTTTTTCTCTTCCAGATTCCAGCTAACAGCTTTTTCGTTCGAAGTGTGCATGATGTCTTCCCAAGCCGAATCGCGCTGCCGGCTCACGTTGAAACCCAGCGAAACGCCCACCCACTGCAACGGATAAACGGCCACGGCAGTTTCCATTTCGTAGGCTGTATTGCTGTTGAGTCCCAGCGCCAGGGAGAGTTCTGCCTCGGGGTCGTAGAGCTTTACCTGTGCCTTAGCGCTGCCGGCGATGGCGAACAGGAGCGAGAAGAGTAAAAAAATGCGATTTTGCATGTGCTGACAGGTTTCAGAGTTGTTGATATTCTGTGGCATGAGATGTGAGGGCGTGGCTGCCCAGAAGCATGGAGTAGGAGTGCGAATGATTATTCTTCTTCCTTGAAGTCTACATATTCGCCTTCGTCTTCGGTAAATATCTTCTGGTTTGCTACTTCCGGGTCGCGGTTGTCGACTACCGTCTCCTGGTCTCCATAGGTGCTGTTCCGGCGGCTTTGCTGCTGTTGTGCGGTTCCATCCATCTGGCTCTTGAACTGGCGGGCTGCATGGTGTATCTGCTTGTAGACACGGTAAATGAAGAGACCAATGAGCACAAAGGCCGCAACGAACATGAGAAGCAGAAACTGGAAAAATGCTGTCATAGGCCGTAGTTATTTATCGTTGGCGGTGCTGGTGCTGCGCCCTTTGAGGTGCAATACGAGCGAAATGAAGAAATACAGGGCTATGACAATCCACCAGCCCCGGAGAAATCCGAAGCCTGCGAGCACGAGGAGCGACAGCCCCATGAATGTATATTTAACCTCGTTGCCCCTGAACGACCAGTGTTTGAACTTGAGTGCGAACATGGGGAGCTCACATACCAGCAGCCAGCAGCTTAGGCATACCAGCGCCAGGAGTACGAACACCATGTACGGAAACGATGTTATCCGGTCTTCGAGGGTTAACACTAGCGAGCCCCAAAACAGGGCATTGGCCGGCGTGGGCAGTCCGATGAAGGAGTTGGTCTGGCGCTCGTCGAGGTTGAACTTGGCCAGTCGGAGGGCAGAGAAGGCTGCCATCACGAAGGCAAAAAAGGGAAGAAAGGAGCGCAGAGGTTCGAGGAAGTCGGGATAGTCGATAATGGTGAGCGCATAGAAAACGATGGTAGAGGGCGCCACCCCGAAGGTTATGTCGTCTGCCAGCGAGTCAAGTTCCTTGCCAATGGGCGAAGAAACCTTAAGCAGGCGGGCGCTCATGCCGTCGAAGAAGTCGAATACGGCGCCGATGATAATCCACAGCAGCGCCATGCGGACGTCGCCCAGAAAAGCCATTGTGGTAGCTATGCAGCCCGAAATGAGGTTGCAGCAGGTAATGGCATTTGGTATATTCTTCTTTATCATGTATGTGGCGATAGGCAGGGAGCGCTCTCCCGACGGGAGCGCCGGCCCTGGTTTGGTTATGCGAGTTTGGCAATCACCGTTTGATCTCCTGTGGTTGCCTGCCCCATCTTGACACAGATTTCGGTGCCCAAAGGCAGGAACACGTCTACACGCGAGCCTAACTTGATGAAGCCCAAATGCTCGTCGATGTAGCAGTCTTCGCCCTCCTTGGCATAAGTAACTATGCGGCGGGCCACCGCTCCGGCTATTTGTCGGCAGAGAATGTCGGTACCCTCGGGCGTTGTTATCATGACATCGGCGTGTTCGTTCTCCTCACTGGCCTTGGGTAACCAGGCCTTGTGGTAGTTGCCGTCGTAGTGGCGCACGAACTTGACCTGCCCGTCAACGGGAAACCAGTTGGCGTGCACGTTCCACAGACTCATGAAGATGCTCACCATGAGGCGCTTGTCATGAAAGTAATTGTTTTCTTCTACTTCTTCGATAACTACCACTTTGCCGTCGGCTGGGGCAACAACCAGCTTCTCGGTATCATCTTTGAAATAGCGTATGGGGCAGCGGTAAAAGTTCAGGACGATTGCGTATGCAGTTCCAAAAATGGCGACAAAGCACCAGAAAGGTAACTTCGAGTCGAACGAGCGCCAAAGAAGCAGGGCCACGGACGCGATGATGATGAAGCTCCATACCAGCGTATCGGTGCCTTCGCGATGTATACGTATTTTCTTCAGTTTCTTGATTCTCTTACCCATATTATGTTGGCAGTTTCATATTGTTGCAAAGGTAATCCTTTTTTATGATTGCCACAAATTTTTCGCTTTATTCTTTTGGCTGTGTCGGTAATAAGCAGTAACTTTACAGCTCCAATTCAGCAAAGACAGAACTATAAATATGGAAGATTTCGTACACCTGCATGTCCACACCCATTACTCCATCCTCGACGGCTTGTCAAAGGTTCCGCGCCTGGTTGACAAGGCCATAGCCGACGGCATGAAGGGCATGGCTCTGACCGATCACGGCGTGATGTATGGCATCAAGGAACTGGCTGATTACTGCTCATCGGTAAACAAGCAGCGAGCCAAGGAGGGGCTGGAGCCTTTCAAACCCATCTTCGGTTGCGAGATGTATGTGGCCCGCCACAACAAGGAAGACAAGGTGAAGGAGAACGGAGACAACTCCGGCTACCATCTGGTGGTGCTGGCCAAGAACTATAATGGTTACAAGAATCTGATACGACTCGTGTCAAACGCGTGGATAGACGGCTATTACTACCGTCCGCGTACAGACCGCAAGGACTTGGAGAAGTATCATGAGGACCTCATTGTATGCACCGCCTGCATAGCCGGCGAGGTACCTTCAAAGATACTGCACGGCGACATCGCCGGGGCACGTGAGGCCGTGGAATGGTATCACCGCGTGTTTGGCGACGACTATTATCTGGAACTCCAGCGCCATGAAGTAAAGGATCAGTCGCAGCGAGCCAACCGAGAAACCTTCCCGTTGCAGCAGAAAGCCAACAAGGTTCTTATCGAGTTGGCTCACGAGTACGGCATTAAACTGGTGTGTACCAACGACTGCCACTTCGAAAACCAGGACGACGCAGAGGCTCACGACCATCTGCTCTGCCTCTCGACCGGCAAGGATCTGGACGACCCCATGCGCATGCTCTACTCTAAACAAGAGTGGTTTAAGACGCGGCAGGAGATGAACGACATCTTTTCCGACGTGCCGGAGGCTTTGGCTAACACACTGGAAATACTGAATAAGGTGGAACTCTATTCCATCGACCACGGCCCCATCATGCCTTTCTTCCCCATACCGGAGAGCTTCGGAACCGAAGATGACATCCGACGGAAGTACTCCAAGGAAGACTTGTTGAAAGAGTTTTCGTCCGACGAGAATGGAGAAAACACGCTTCCACCCGAGGAGGGACAGAAGAAAATAGACGAACTGGGCGGCTACGACAAGGTGTACCGCATCAAATACGAGGCCGAATACCTGAAGCACTTGGCCTATGAAGGGGCGCGGAGGTGCTACGGCGACCCGCTGCCTGAGAACGTGAAAGAGCACGTGAACTTTGAGTTGCATGTCATGAAGACGATGGGTTTCCCCGGCTACTTCCTCATAGTGCAGGACTTCATCAATGCAGCAGAGTCGGAGCTGGGCGTTATGGTGGGCCCCGGACGTGGTTCCGCAGCCGGCTCGGTGGTGGCTTACTGCCTGGGAATCACGAAGATTGACCCGCTGAAATATGACTTGCTGTTCGAACGTTTCCTCAATCCGGACCGCGTGAACCTGCCTGATATTGACACTGATTTCGACGATGACGGCCGCGGCCGAGTGCTGCGCTGGGTGATGAACAAGTACGGCGTGGAGAACTGTGCACACATCATCACCTACGGAAGCATGGCAACAAAGAACTCGATAGCTGACGTTGCCCGCGTAGAAAAGCTGCCCTTGGAGCGTTCCAACGCGCTGAAAAAAGCCATACCCGACCGTTTGCCCGACGGTATGAAGATGAACCTGACCAACGCCATCAAGTGTACACCCGAGCTGAGGGAGGCCGAAGCGTCCATGGATCCAAAGGAGCGCAACACCATTAAATATGCCAAGAAGCTGGAAGGTACCATCCGCGGCACGGGCATACATGCCTGCGGCTTCATTATCTGCCGCGACCCAATCAGCAATTGGGTACCGGTGAGCACGGCCGATGACCCCGATTTTCCGGAGCTTAAGACCGCAGTAACGCAGTACGACGGCCATGTCATAGAGTCTACCGGCCTCATCAAGATGGACTTCCTGGGCCTGAAAACCCTCTCGGAGTTGAAGGAGGCCGTTAAGAACGTGAAGCTCACGACGGGCGAAGAGGTTGACTTGGACCACATACCCATCGACGATCCCAAGACGTACGAGCTCTACCAGCAGGGCCGCACCATCGGAACATTCCAGTTCGAGTCGCCCGGCATGCAGAAATATCTGCGCGAGTTGCATCCTACGGTGTTTGAAGATCTCATTGCCATGAACGCCCTCTACAGGCCCGGACCTATGGACTACATCCCTGACTTCATCAAACGTAAGCACGACCCCTCGCTCGTCAAGTACGATATTCCCTGCATGGAGAAGTATCTCAAGGATACTTACGGCATCACGGTGTACCAGGAACAGGTGATGCTCCTTAGCCGTCAGCTGGCCAGCTTCACCCGAGGAGAGAGCGATGCGCTGCGTAAAGCCATGGGTAAAAAGAAGAAGGCAATCGTTGATGCCATGAAACCAAAGTTCCTGAAGCAGGGCGAAGCCAACGGCCACGACCCCAAGATACTGGAGAAGATATGGTCCGACTGGGAGAAATTTGCCTCCTACGCCTTCAACAAGTCGCACGCCACGTGCTACAGTTGGGTAGCTTACCAGACGGCCTACCTCAAGGCTCACTATCCTGCAGAGTTCATGGCAGCCATCATGACACGCCGCAAGGCCGACATCAAGGAAATAACCAAGCTGATGGATGAGTGCCGGTCGATGAACATACCCACGCTGGGGCCCGATGTGAACGAGAGCTACGAGAACTTCGGCGTGAACAGTAAAGGCGAAATACGCTTTGGTCTGGCGGCCATCAAGGGTATGGGCGTGGCAGCTGCAGAGGCCATTATCAAGGAGCGAGACGCCAATGGACCGTTCAAGAACATCTTTGATTTCGCCGAACGAGTTGACTACCGCAACGTGAACCGCAAGGCTTTCGAGAGCCTGGCCAAGAGCGGCGGCTTCGACGGGTTCGGTCTGCAGCGCGAGCAGTACTTTGCCATTAACGGCAAGGGCGACATGTTTCTCGACTCGCTCGTGCGCTACGGACAGCGTTATCAGGACGAGAAGATGGAGGCCGAGCATTCACTCTTCGGCGACAGCGATGTGGACATAGCCACGCCGCCCATACCTAAAGCCGAGAGCTGGAACACCATCGAGAAGCTCAACATGGAGCGCGAGCTGGTGGGCATCTATCTTTCGGCCCATCCGCTCGACGACTACAGCATCGTACTTACCGAGATGTGCAACACTCGGGTGTCAGAGTTGGGCCGCGACGCCGATATGCAGACGCTGGCCAAACGTGAGGACATAACCTTCGGCGGCATTGTGACAGACGTCAAGGAGCGGTTCTCCTCGCGCACCAACAAGCCCTTCGGCATCATTACTCTCGAAGACTATGACGGCACGGGCGAACTTACACTCTTTGACGAAGAATGGAGTCGCTGGAGCGGAATGCTCAAGCGGGAGTACACCATCTACGTTAATGCCAAGGTGGTGCAGCGGTGGAACAACCCCAACAACCTGCGGCTGCAAATTCAGAACATCTCTTTTCTGAACGATGTAAAGGAAAACCGCATCGAACGGTTTACCATTGTGATGGACAGCAGCATAGTAGACGACACCAAGGTGAACGACCTCGCGACGCTGGTAAGTGAGAACCCCGGCCGCACGGAGCTCTATTTCCAGATTACGGACGTGGAGAACAAGGAGAGCGTTCTGCTCCGTTCGGCCGACAAGGCCATCAACCTGAAGCGCGACTTCATTACTTACATCGAGCAGCACGAGGGCATGTCCTATCATGTCAACTAAAAGTTGGCACAATGTTTGTAAGTATCCACATTATTGCTTAATTTTGCAAACAACATTATTGAATAAAAGAAAGAATCAAAAATGGAAGTAGAAATCACCACCAAGAATTTCGAGAGTTATAAAAATGGCGACCTGCCATTGGTAGTAGACTTGTGGGCAACCTGGTGCGGGCCCTGCCGCATGGTAGGTCCTGTAGTGAGTGAGCTGGCCAACGACTATGAAGGAAAGATTGTAGTGGGCAAGTGCGACGTCGAGGAAAACGACGACATAGCCATGGAGTTCGGTGTACGTAACATCCCGACCATCCTCTTCTTCAAGGGCGGAAAGCTGGTCGACAAGTTCGTGGGCGCTGCCCCCAAGGCCGTGCTCGACGAGAAATTCAAGGCTCTCCTATAACAGTATTAATTTGAAACGAACAAAGGCGTGCGGACAAACCATCCGCACGCCTTTTTTGTTGCAGCCTGCCGTGCTGATGGCTGCAGCCGTTTGAGGTGTTTGATGCCCTGCTTCGGAAGAGCAAAAGCTATGCTTCAGGAACTTTTGACACTTGTCGCACGATTGTTTGACAGGTGTCGCATGACCGTGCGACAAGTGTCGAAAGTTCCTGAAAGCCACATTTTGATTTGATAGTTTATGTTTTTAGTGCCGAGTTTGTATGTTTGTTTGGGTGGTGCTTTTATTAGTTCGTCAACTTCATTTTCGCTGAAATTGTCATCCCCTCCTAACCTCCCCTTTCCAAGGGGAGGATACTCTGGCGCCTGCACATTGCATATAATCACGATACACGGCAGTTATTGGCAGCAAATCAAACCGGTATCCTCCCCTTGGAAAGGGGAGGTGGTGGAGGGGATGACCTTTCGCAGCATATTCGTGAGAGCTGATAAACATCATTCTCTTTTAACTTTTCCTTTCTAAGTGGAGGTTACTCTGGCGCCTGCACATTGCATATAATCACGATGTACGGCAGTTATTGGCAGCAAATCGAACCGGTATCCTCCCCTTGGAAAGGGGAGGGTAGGAGGGGATGATGCACTGAACGGCGGCAGAAAGGAATGGAGAAACTGCCAAAGTGGCTGCCTGTAGAAGTGCAGACTGCCCGTTAGGCATCGAATTCCACGATGCGCGAGCCGTCTTCCTGTTCAGTTATCGTCACCTTTACGGCGTCGCCGGGCAGAATTTCCTCTATCAGTTCCGGCCACTCCAAGAAGCAGAGAGCACCGCTGTAGAAATAATCTTCGTAGCCCATGTCGTAGACTTCTTCGAGTTTCTTGATGCGGTAGAAGTCGAAATGGTATATCAGCTCATCGGTTGTTGCAGAGCGGTACTCGTTTACAATGGCGAATGTGGGCGAGGTTATGACGTCTTCAACCCCCAGTTCCTCGCATACTGCCTTGATGAAAGTTGTCTTGCCGGCGCCCATCTTGCCGTAAAAGGCGAAGACGGTGCGCCCGCCCAGGTTCTCTGTAAACCGGCGGGCAGCCTCGCGGATGTTGTCTAATGACTGAATCTTGATTTGCATGTTGCTTGTATTTATCGTTTTCTTGGGTTCAGGGTTATGAGCGGTATGAGCATCTCTTCCATTGAGATGCCGCCGTGCTGGAAGGTGTCCTTGTAGTAGGACACGTAGTAGTTGTAGTTGTTGGGATAGGCAAAGAAGGCGTTGCCGGTAGCAAACACGTAGGTGGTGCTGATGTTGGGCGAGGGCAGCAGCGCCTTGGCCGGGTCGTGGACGGTAAAGACATCCTTGGAACTGTAGTTGAGGTTCTTGCCCAACTTGTAGCGCAGGTTGGTGTTGGTGTTGCGGTCGCCAATGATTTTAACGGGTTTTGAGGCGCGTATGCTGCCGTGGTCGGTGGTCAGAATAACGGTGTAGTCGCTCTGGGCGAGCTTTTTCAGCAGTTCGGCAATGACCGAATGGCGGAACCAGCTCAGCGTGATACTGCGGTAGGCCGACTCGTTGTTGGCCAGCTCGCGTACCATCTTGGACTCCGTGCGGGCATGGGAGAGCATGTCGATAAAGTTAACCACCATTACGTTAAGGTCGTAGTTACGCAGTTCGTTGAACTTTTCGAGGAACTTTTCGGCCCCTACGGAGTCGTTTATCTTGTTGTAGGAAAAGGTGTCGTGACGTCGGTAGCGCTCTATCTGGGTCTGTATGAGCGGTTCTTCGTTCAGGTTCTTGCCCTCCTCTTCGTCCTCATCGACCCACAGATCGGGAAACATGCGGGCAATCTTATCGGGCATGAGTCCGCTGAAGATGGCGTTGCGCGCATACTGCGTGGCGGTGGGCAGAATGCTCATGTACATCTCCTCGTCGATGTCGAACATGTCGCCTATTTCCTGAGAGAGCACACGCCACTGGTCAAAGCGGAAGTTGTCGATGACGATGAGGAACACTTTCTCCTTGCGGTCGAGCAGGGGGAAGACTTTTGTCTTGAAGATGTCGGGGCTCATCAGCGGCCGGTCGGCACCCTGTCCGGCAATCCATTGCAGGTAGTTGTTCTTGATGTGTTTGGCAAAACCGATGTTGGCTTCCTCCTTCTGCATGGTCAGCATCTCCGTCATGCTGCTGTCGGTAGAGCTCAGCTCCAGCTCCCAATGTACCAGTCGCTTGTACACTTCCATCCAGTCTGACGTGCTTCGGCAGTCGGAAATCTGCATGGCAATGTCGCTGTAGTTCTGTCGGTAGCCGCTTTGTGTTACCTCGGTAACTATCTCCCTGCGGTGTATGTTCTTCTTGAGTGCCAGCAGTATCTGGCTGGGGTTTACGGGCTTGATGAGATAGTCGGCAATCTTGGAGCCGATGGCCTGGTCCATGATGTTCTCTTCTTCGCTGCGGGTAACCATCACCACGGGTGTGGCGGGCGTTATTTCCTTGATTTTCTGCAAGGTCTCCAGCCCCGTGAGGCCGGGCATCATCTCGTCCAGCAGCACGAGGTCGAAGGTGCGCTGGCGGCATTGGTCTATGGCATCGGAGCCGTTACTCACGGTAACGACCTCGTAACTTTTCTTTTCCAGGAAGAGAATGTGGGCCTTGAGGAGTTCTATCTCGTCGTCTACCCAAAGCAGTAATCCGTTTGTCATGTTCTAAAATCCTTCTAATTCGTAATATTCATCCTCAAGGTCGAAGGTCTGTTTCTTCTTCGGCTCTTGCTTTTTTGCAGCCGACTTGCCGGCCGGCTTGCTGCCGGGCTTGCCCTTGGTGTTCCTGACGGCGGTGGAATCTGACCTGTCGTAACCGAACCCGTCGTCGAAGTAAATGCCCGTATAGTCCTTCTGTCGCAACGGTCTTGCAGGCTTTGCGGGCTTGGGTTGAGCCGATTTGGCAGTCGGAGTCTTTGAGTTCGGCTTGGCAGGCTGTGCGGGTGTGGCTGGCCGTTTGACCGGGCCTACCGTCTCCGGCTGCCTTCGTGGCGTGGTGACAGGTTCCAGGGCGGGCTTTTCTGCGGCCTTCTGCTCGGGTGCAACGATGGTGGTGCCCTGCCCGGAGGTTTGCGGCAGGTTGTTTTCCGGCTCTATGATGGTGCCCGTGCGGGGCTTGGCAACCGGCTCCTCTTCGGGTATCACGTAGGTACCTGTGTTGCCTTCGGGCAGTCCGAGGCCGTTGTCAATGGTGGTGCCGTCGTCCAGTACGTTGTCTATCTCCTGCTGGGTAGGCTCCGGCCGCTGCTCGGTCGTGATTTCGGCCGGCTCCGTGAGCAGTCTGTAAGTGCTCACCTTGAGCGGCGCGAAGTGCTTGGAGTAGAACTTGTCGTAATCGTCGTAACTGAACGGAGCACCCAAAAGCTCGAGGTTGGGCTCGCTGATGATGATGGTGCGGCTGTTGCCCAGTCGCCTCACAATGCCGGCTTGGCGGTGAAACTGGCGTGCGTACTGCAGTGCTTCGTCGTAACTGCGGAAGCCTGTTACCTGCATGCGGTGGAGGCCGTCGACGTCTTCAATGCTGATTTCGAAGTTCCGCACGAGGAAGTTAGTGAAGTTGTATTTGGCCAGTTCGAACAGTAACTGGTTCTCGTTGACGGAATCCGGCTTGTAAACAACCATGAAGACGAAGTTCGCCTGGCGGTCGTTACTGAAGGTGCGGGCGGCTATGGAGTCGCTGTCGTTTAGCACTTCGCTCCGCCGGCTCCACACGTCGCCTATGTCGAAGCGGCCTCCGCGCAGGCGTCGACCAGCGTTCACGCCGTTCACTATCATACCCGCCATTTCGCTGAGTTCGCTCTGCGGATAGTCGCGCACAAGGGTTTGCATGTCCGTCAGACAGCCTGCGGCATCGCCACCATTGAGCTTGCTCAGTCCTCCGATGAAGATAAACTTGTCGCGGTTGGCACCAAGCGGAAACCGGGAGGCCGAGAGGCGCGTGTTGGCAGCTACCTCGCCATAGCGTCCAACTTTAAATGCTTGGTAGGTGGAAGCGTAGAGCGAGTCTTCCAGATGTACGCCGAAGCGGGCGTTGTCGCGGAAGTGCGGGTCGGTGAGTATGCGGGTCCACTGGCTGTGAGGGTAGGTGGCTGACAGTTTGTTCAGGTAGTCCTCGGCCATGCTGGGCATGTTGAGCCGCGAATAAAGCAGGAAGAGATGATAATAGGCATCATCCATGTGCTCGTAATCGGGATAATTGTCGACCAGTCTGCGCAAGTTCCGTTCGCTGAGTTTCAGGTTGTCGATTTCGTCTTTAAAGATAACGCCGGAGTGGTAAAGCCCGTCTTCGAGTATCAGGTTGCTGGCTGCAAGTTGCTCGGGAGTAAAAGGTATCTGCGCCAGATAGTATTCGCGCCGGTGCGGGTCGCTCTGAATACTATCTGAATACTGCTGGAGAGAGTCGTCAGAAGCTGGCTGGGTGTCGAGCGAATCGGCCTCGGCGCTGCCTTGGAATTCGCCTTGTCCCATGCCGGCAACCACGGTTTTGTTCACGCGCTGCCAGTTGTCTATGTTCTCGCGCTTGCCCCAAAGCCGCTGGAAAGTGGCTTTACCTTGGCTCACAGCTATCGGGTTGTAGAAATACCACACGCCTCTCTCCTGCTGTGAGGGGGCAACTGGCGTCAGCGGACCGTCCATCTGGTTCATTCCTCCGTTCTCTTGTTGCATGCGTTGCGCTTCTTCATCGGCCCGTGCGTTGCGTTCTTGCTTCTCTTTCTGCTTGAGGGCGTCTATTACCCGGTCTATGGCAGCGTTACGATCGGTCTCATTCATCTTTGCCAGAGCCTGGAGCGAGTCCTGTAAATGTACGGCCTCGGTGTAGGGAACCAGCTTTTCGAGAATGCGGGAACGTTCGGACAGCTGCTTATAATCGGGCCTATCCTGGTCAAGCAGACCAATAGCTTCGCCGTAACACCTGTTGGCTTCGCTGAATTTCTCACGTTGCCAGTACAGGTCACCCAGCCGAAGCAGCAGCACACCTTTCTCTATTCCGCTGCGCGTAGCTTTCTCGTTGCCTTTTTCGTAGGCGTAGATAGCGTGAGTGGTATCGCGGTCGGCCAGGTAAATATTGCCTATGGCATAGTATATCTGGTCCTGATAATCCTTGTTGTTATCCGATGCCGCCATGCGTTGCAACCGTTTAATCATTTGCTTCGACTGTCCTGCAGCCATCACCTCCGACATGGCGATGCGTGCATTGAACTCCAACTCGTAGGGCGGATTCATCCTCACTACACGCTTAAAAGCCCGGAGGGCTTCCTGTTTCCGACCCAAGGCAGCCTGCAACTGCCCCATGATATACCACTCGCGGGCCTTCTGCTTGCGGCGCATCTCGTGCTTGATAACCTTCTGAAGGTAGGGAATGGCCTTCTCGTATTCGCCCGTATGGATATAATAATCGGTGTAGGTATAGTCCCACTCCTTAACGGCACGCCAGTGGATGGAGTCGCGCTGCATGTTGCGAATTACGTCCTCGGCATCGTACATCCATCCTTGCTCAATGTAGCTTTTAGCCAGCCAGGCCCGAGCCCGGCCGTAGATGGCGGGCTGCGTGGCATACAGACGGCTCATATAAGAAAAGGTGGAGGCCGCTTCTTCGAACGAACCCATGTGGAACTGGGCACGTCCCATGAGGAGCCAGGCCTTCCACAGGAAAGGATTGTATTCCCTGCGGTTGAGCCACTCGATGTCTTTGGCAGTCTTGCGGCGTTGTTTGTCCCATACCGGACGGCGCTTGATGCTGTGCTGATGGATGGCTTTCTCGCTCTTCTCCACGGCCCGTTCAAAGTTGCCTTTGCCCAAGTCGCGGCTGTTCTTATTGCCTACGGTGTAGAGGGGCAGCAGTTCCGTGTAGTTGTCACGATTGCCGTTCTCCTTTTCCAGAGAACCGTCAATGTAGGCCTGTGAGCCGTTGAAGTAGGTGTTATAGCGTGCATGAAACGAATGCCACCATCTTGACGCAGAGGTGTTCTTCTGTGTCGAGCAGGCTGTCAGCAACGTCAGGCAGAGTGTAAGGACAACCGGAGCAATATGTGAGGCGTTATGCGGTTTCACGGTTGCCGTTTGTTTTCTGACTGATGGCCTTTACGCAGCGCATGAACAGATAGAGAATGATGCTTACAAAGATGATAGAAGCGCCCGAGGGCACGTTGAGCCAATAGGAAATAGCCAATCCGCAGAGGCAGTCTACCCAGCCTATGAGGATGCTGTAGGCTATCATCCGCTTGAAATCTGAGGTGAGTAGGTTGGCTGCCATCTGCGGGATGGTGAGCAGACTGATGGCCAGCACGATACCCACCATGCGCAAGGTAGAGACTATGGTCATGGCAATGAGTGCCATCATCATGTACTCTATGAAGGCGACAGGCAGTTGTTGGGAGCGTGCGAACACAGTATCAAAGGCCACATAAAGTATCTGCCGATAGAACAAAGTGAACAGAATGGCCACCGTGAGAGTGAGCATTCCGAGCAACCAGAGGTCGGCCGGCCCGATGGTCAGGATGCTGCCAAAGAGGAAAGAGGGCAGGTCGGGCATGAAACCCGGCGTGAGGAAGCAGCAGATAATGCCCACGCTCATGCCTAAAGTCCAAAAAACAGCGATGGCTGAATCCTCTCTTACGTCGCCTCGTCGTGACAACCATTGCACGCCAAAGGCACTAAGAACGGCGAAAATCATGGCCGACAGCACCGGATTGATGCCTGCGAACACGCCTATCCCTATGCCCCCAAACGACGCATGGGTAATACCGCCACTGATGAAAACCAGCCGCCGCGTCACGATATAGGTTCCGATAAACCCGCACAGGATGCTTGCCAGCAGGGCACCGAGCAGCGCATGGCGGAAGAAAGCGTATTCGAGTATCTCCATTTAGTCGTCTTGTATCATCATGATAACCTCGTCCTTGAGCTGGTTGGGCAGGTTGATGCCTCGCAGAATGAGGCTGCGGTTCCAACCCTTCACCTCTTCGGGCCGCATGGTATGCAGCACGTAGGCAAACTGCTCTGCCTCCTCGTCGGTGTAAGTGTCGGCCTCCCTGCCTTTGAAGGCATCCAGTTCCTCGTCGTCGTAATATTCAATGTCTTTGGTGGCTGCCTCCATCATGCACTCTTGTTCGCACTTCGGGTCATCTCCATCGCATGTAGCACAGGTCGGGACGATGCGGATAACGTCGTCATCACTATCGTTCTCATTATCCTCTCGGGAGTTTCGATTGTGCCGGGTCAGCCAGACAAAAGCGACCACGACGAGCAGAAAGAGCAGCAGATAAAACAGATAAATCATAGAATTTCGGTCATTGTGAAGCCGGCCTGGCGCAAGTCGTCCCAGTAATGGGGGTAAGACTTGGTCACGACTTCGGGGTTACGGATGCTTAATCCGGGAAACTTGAGGGCTGCGGGGGCAAAGGCAAGCGCCATGCGATGGTCCTCGTAGGTGTCTATAGGCTCCAAGGTGGGCTCGCATCGGGCTCCGTCCCAGAGCAGTTCGGTGTCGTTGCGCTCGTAGATAAGGTAGCCTAACTTGCGCAGTTCGTTCTTAAGAGCCTGTATGCGGTCGGTCTCCTTGATGCGCAGACTGCCCAACCCGGTAAAGTGGAAAGGCTTGTCCATCAGGGCACACGTTACGACAAACGTCTGTGCCAGGTCGGGAGAGTTCACGAAGTCGTAGTCCAACCGCGTCAGCATGCTCTCGTGGCGGGTCAGCGTAACGGTGGTCGGCGTGCCTTGTGCCTTGTTTTCAAAGGCTGTACGGATGCCGAGAAGACTGAAGATGTACTTCACCACCGAGTCACCTTGTTTGGAGCCGTCCATCAGACCGGTAAACCTGACTTCCGAATCCATGCCGTTACAGAGTGCCAACATCTCGTACCAGTAGGACGAGGCGCTCCAGTCGTTCTCAATGAGGTATTCCTGCTGTCGGTATGGTCCGGGCTTTACGGTAATGGTATCCACGTCGGTCCAGTCGGCATTGGCTCCGAACTCCCTCATAATCCACAGCGTGAGGTCTATATAGGGGCGCGAGATGATGTCGTCGGTGAGCTGCAGTTCCAGTCCGTTCTCGAGCTTGGGGCCTATCATGAGCAGCGCCGAGATGTACTGCGAGCTGATGTTTCCGGGTATTGCTATCTTGCCTCCTTGCAGCGGTTTGCCCTTGATGAGGAGCGGCGGATAGCTTTCTTCGTCCACGTAGGCAATGTCGGCATCCAGATATCTCAGTGCATCGACGAGGGCACCGATGGGCCGCCGCTTCATGCGGTCGGTGCCCGTGATGACATGCTCACCCTCCGTTACGCTCAGATAGGCCGTGAGGAAGCGCATGGCAGTGCCCGCTGCCTTGATGTCTATCTCATAAGGCATCTTGCTAAGTGCCTGGATAATGACTTCCGTATCGTCGCAGTCGGACAGGTTACGGGGCAGAATGTCGCCTCCGGAGAGGGCATGGATGATGAGTGCCCGGTTGCTTACGCTCTTTGAGGCGGGCAGCTCAATGGTGGTGTCTATATGACTGGGTGGTGTTATCTTGTAGGTCATGGCGGATTGCTTTATTTTACAATACGTATGGGCAGGTCTATAATGCCCTTAACCACGGCCCGTGTTTTGACGGCAGCGTCCTTCTTCGGCCCCGGGATGAGCGGCGAGTAGTAGAGTACGTGGCGCACTCTGTCGCGCTGCTCTTTGGTGAACCGGAAGCCGTACGTATAGGCATAGTCCATGATGTTGGCAGCAAAGAAGTCGTCGCCTGCGCAGTTCGAGCGTGCCATCAGCATCCTTGAGCTTACGGTTTCGTTCTCGGAAAGCGAGTTGAGGTAGTCCTCTATTTGCTCGTTGTATACTATCCGGTTGTACGAAGGCGTGTCATTGCAGAAGTCGGTGTCGCCACAAGAGTCTACGGCCTCTGCCGAAGAGTCTGTTAACCGTTCCGTAAACGTGTGGTGCAGGCCCAGATAGTGGCCCAGCTCGTGGGCAACAGTCACGTTCACATCCCTTGAAACCTGGCCGAGTGTGGTTTCTTCTATCTCGTGGCTGCCGTTTGTGTAGCGGTCGCTCTGGTACAGCTGTCCCCTTTCATCTTTCCATGCGAAGAGGCTGTTGATGGAAGAGCAGTAGGCAAAGCCCAGGTTCGATTTCTCGATACCGGCCTGGCGGGCTTCCAGCTCATTGAGTCCTTCGAGCCTGTGGTCGCCCTTTACGGTGTAAGGCATGTGGCTGATGCCCAGTGTTACGCTGCCTGAAGCATCGTCGTTCGCGAAGTTGTACAGCATGACGTTAATGTATTCGTTCGGCTTCCAGATGTATTTGGCGTATTCCCTCTTGGTCATCAGGTCGGCCGGGTCAATGGGGTAAGTGCCTGTCCACTTAATGTATTCCACACCGGGTATGTCGAGCTTGCGCCCGTTCTCGTCCCTTTCTGCCAGTACGAACTCCACTCCCAGGTTTTCGCTTCCACCATCCGCCATGCCGTAAACGCCGCCGGAGTAGAGTTGGTTCACGTATTTAAGGATGTCGTGAATACGACTGGCCGGCGTGTATTGCTCCGGATTGCCTTTATCCTGATACAGAACATGGAAGATAACGGGAAGTTTGTAGATGTAGTTATCGGTGATGGTGGCGTCGTCCTCGTCCTGGTCGGCCGTCACTTCTGGTTTGCTGCCGCCTTCTTCGGCGCTTTCGCTGCTGGAGCATGAGGCGATGATAGCCGACAGGAGTATCACTAAAAAGAGGTTCTTCTTCATTCCTTGTTGTTTGAAAGTACAAAAATACAAAATATAATGTATCCACCCAAGTTCTTTTTCATGTAATATGATTAAATAAAACTTTTTAAATGAAAAAGTGATGCGGATATTTGCAGATGTCATTTTTAATATTTACCTTTGCACTTGAATTCGGGATTTGGCGCAGTAGGTAGCGCACACGTCTGGGGGGCGCGAGGTCGCTGGTTCGAGTCCAGTAATCCCGACGAAAGCAGAACAAAGGGGTTGATTATCAACCCCTTTCGCTTTGTCGGGGGTACTAAAGTCGGTGAAAAATCGGCGAGTATTTCTCCCCTACAATCATGATAGTTCAACAGGGCGTTTCACTCAAAAATTTAAGAAATGCCTAAAAAAATTTTTCTTCTCAGAACAAACAAACGACGATTAATAAGATTGTCGGCTGGAAAACTCCGAAGTTTCACCAGGCTTCGGAATGTTATGTATCCCTTTCTGCGTTCGATCCGGAAAGGGGAACGTTTCATACAAAGAAGTTTATGCTTGATCACATCAAGGGTAAACGAAATCAACGACAGTACGGGGAGTCTCTTATACAAAGACTCACAGAAAAACTGATGCAAGGATGGAATCCGTGGGTTGAGATGGTCCAGCCTCTTGAATATTCCTCTTTTGATGAAGTATGCAGGAAATATGAGGACTACCTGCTCAAATTACTGAAGGAAAATAATATGCGAGAAGAGTCTGTTCTTTCCTATACCAGCAGGATAAGAGTGTTAAAGGAATGGAAAGAAACGCAGAAAATCAATCTTTTCTATACTTATCAGTTTGACAGCCGGCTGGTGGGTCAATTTTTGGATTATGTGTTTGTCGATAGAAATAATACCATTCGCACGCGTAACAACTATTTGGCGTGGCTCAAGACTTTTTGCAAATATCTGCTTGAAAGGGGTTTTTATCTCGTCTGATCCTACAGTGAATTATTCTCTCGTGCAACGCCGAGGGCAACTCAAGAACCGAGATGTAATACTTGACGACATACTGGTGGACATCAGAAACTGGCTGCAGGAGCACAACAGACATTTTCTGCTGGCCTGTTATATCCTGCACTATCTCTTTGTCCGGCCCAAGGAGATGAGTTACTTGAAAATTGGGGATTTCAACATCAAGAAGAAAACGTTGTTCCTGCATGGGGCGAACACGAAAAACCATAATGATGCACTGCTGACCATGCCAGACCATGTGCTCAAACTAATGATAGACCTGCGCGTATTCGACAGTCCGGGAAACTATTATCTCTTCAGTGACGGTTTTGCTCCGGGAAAGGAACGGAAAAGTGAAAAATCATTTAGGGACTACTGGCATAATCATATTCGGAAGAGCCTGAAAATGACTGACCGTTACAAGTTCTACAGCCTAAAGGATACGGGCATCACGAATATGCTCCGCGCCAACACGGACATTCTCAGCGTAAGGGATCAAGCACGACACTCGTCTATACTGATCACAGACATCTATACGCCCAAAGATATTCAGAATGCTAATAGGCTGCTTCTAAATTACAAAGGAGTGCTTTGAATAATCAACAAAACGGAAGAAGAGAAAGCAGTTACCAGCTTTCCTATCTTCCATCTTTCCTACAAATTATGAATATTTTACAGTTAATAGAACATTTAAGTAACGAACTCAGAGGCCATAATGCGTTAATTCAAATACAGATAGACGGACAATACATAGTCAAGAGAATAGGTGATATAAACCAGCTTGTGGATAATCCTACTATGGTATCTTGTGCTGGCAGCAGTTCTTTTCTGGACTGGATGGATAGTGAAATAGGCAAGGAAACGTTTACTTCAGGAACGATAGCCAATCACAAGGCTACATTAGCAGTTTTGAGAAAATTCAAATCAGACATGACCTTTGTTGACATCGATTACAAGTGTATATGTGATTTCGACAATTTCCTCAAAGGTGAGGGCTATGCCATCAACACCATCGCCAAATTCATGAAGATATTCCGGCGGTTTGTCAATTTGGCCATTGATGTGGAAATGATGAGCTCGTACCCATTCCGAAAATATCATATCAAGACGGAAAACATACAGAAGCAATCTCTGACAGAGCGTGAGCTGCATAGAATTGAGAACAAGGTAGCTGAAGAAAATATGACTGAGGAGGAAAACAAGATTATCAAAAGCTTCCTGTTCAGTGCTTATTCCGGGCTTCGCTTCTCTGATGTCCTCCAAATCACCAAGCAACACATTAAGACCATATACAGGAACAAATGGGTGGTCATGCGAATGCAAAAAACAGATCATGAGGTGAGAATACCTATTTCCAAGATGTTCTCTAGCAAAGCGATATCTATCATACAAGAGAATAGAACCACAACAGGTAGGCTATTTCAGTTGCCTTGCAACGCCCGCTGCAACCTGATACTACATCGCGTGCTCAAGCGATTTGGCATACACAGGCACATAACATTCCATTGTGCCCGGCATACGTGTGCAACTATTCTGCTCAGTAAGGGTGTCAATCTGTCTGTAATCCAGCATATATTGGGACACCAGAGTATCAAGACCACTCAGGTATATTCCGCCGTGAAGGATACGACCATCAACAAGGAAATAAAGAGGGCTTTCAGATAGGGTTCCATCGGAACTACATTCAAAAACACTGACATTGAAAAGGTTTATGAGTTACCTTATTTTACATCCATTGCCTATACACATTTTGGAAAAAACGAAAATATGTTCATGGGCAGTATGGTGAAAGAGGTCCTTATACCTGACTGGGTAAAAGAAATACCAAGAGGATTCCTCGTTGGATGTTACGAACTTGATCACGTAATACTGCCTCCAAAAGTTGAATGCCTTACGGAGCAGGTAATCAATGTCAACAACCCGCATAGCAGGTTCAGATACATCATCTCTCTTGCTGTGGTGCCTCCTCCTGTCAATGAAAATATGTTCGGTTATCGAGACGCGAACCAAAAGATAAAAACGATTTTTGTACCTGATGAATCAGTCAGCTCATACAAGAGTGCAGACGTATGGAACTGGAAAGGCTGGAACATCTATCCAATCAGCGAGTTTCAGGCCATGTATCCTCATGAGACAGCAAAAGACCTGCAATACTATCACATCATTTAGGCGTATATTCACTAAGAGGTTTGTAGTTCATGTTCTTCCAGTATCCACTGGCATCCTGTGCATTCATGTACAATCCGATGCTGGCGTCCGGCACGTAAACATCCTTTATATACGCATACATAAACTCGCGGTAGCCGTACAATACGGGAGGGTTGGATGCCCTGATGACCAAGCTGGCACAATTAAGTGATGAATATATTAAGCATTGATAATCAACAACTTATACATTAAACGGTAGAGAGGTGGATTGAGGGTTGGACAATGTCAGAAATAAGGAGGCAAAATTAACGTATTTAACCTTTGTTTTATTCATGCGAATTCAACAAGCAAGTGCAAATTTACAACAAGTAATTGAAAAACTCCTCAATAGGAGTTGAAAAATTGAGTTTCTTTCTTGGTCTTGTATTGATTATGGCTGTGATTTCATCAATATCCCTGTCCTTGAGATGTCTTATAGGCGATGATTTGGGTATATATTGCCTTATGAGCCCGTTTGCATTTTCTATGGCTCCTTTCTGCCATGAGGAATAGGGATCGGTGAAATAGACCGTAGTGTCCAGTGCCCTTGCTATTGCCTTGTGGTTGCAGAACTCCGTCCCGTTGTCTGTCGTGACAGTCTTCACCAGAGCTTTGTATGGAGCGAGTAATGCTATGGCCACTTGTGCCAGTTCGTCAGCATCCTTTCCATGCTCTAGTTTTCTCATGAACAGCATGTTTGTGCTTCGCTCCACGATGGTCAATATCGCTCCCTGGTTGTTGTTCCCCACGAGGTGTCCATCTCGAAGTCACCGAATCGTTTCCCGTCAGCTTCCGGCGGACGCTGATGTATGCTCACCCTGTCAGGTATTATCACTCTCTTTCCGACAGGCCTATGACGGTGTTTCAGACGGTGCCTGCAATGTTTGTAGAGGCTGCCCCTGTTCTCGTATCTGTCCTTTCTGATGATGGCATATATGGTCTCGTGTGAAATCTTGTATCCCTTTCTTGCAAGATAACCGGAAATCTGCTCTGGCGACCATTGCCTTTGTTTCAGCAAGCCTATTGCCATGTCGCGGACAAACGGCTTTATGGAACGATTGCCCGGCATCTGATGCTTGCGCTTCTCCGCCTGCCTTTGCGCCTTGTCCCATTTGTATACGCCACGCGAACTGGAATTGCGTCTCAGTTCACGGGTAACTGTCGAATTACTCACTCCGATAGCATGTGCTATCTCATTTTTCGTACACTTCCTTTGCAGTAACACGGAAATTGTGTACCTTTGTTCCGAGGTTAGTTGTTTGTACATAAGCAATGCAAAGTTAACTAATCTGGAGGAGATTTCGGTCTCCTCTTTTCTTTTTTTACATTGCTTGTCGGATTCTCTTCCTCAGGTCCGCTCTCAAGAGGCTTTGCGCCTCCTGCCGCTAAGGCAAACCTCCGCAGTGTTTTTCATGGTTTTAAGGCTTACGCCACACTACGGATTTTGCACTTCTATATTGAACTTAGGTCAAATGCATAATATTATTTCCCAAAAGCCTCCCCAATTTTCTTCAGCCCAGCTTCCATCAGAGGTTTCATCGTCTTTCCTAATTCCAATGTCACCTCCTCAAATCTATGCAGTCGTTCAATCGTGTCTGACCAGCCAACTCCTTCCAACACTTCCATTTGCTTCATGAAATCATTTTCTCGATGTGCCCCTGCGTTATGCCGTATCTCAGAAAGCACAGGTTCCTCCTGTTTAAAGAAATCAGCTAGTTTCTTCCTGGCAATTCTGGTCTTGGCCAACGCAGCCTCCGACAACAACCTTTGGGCTATATCTTGATACTTCTTTCCTGTAAGTTCATTCAAATCTTCACACCATTCATACATCATCACAGAAGCATCAACAGCAATCCTTTCCCTACTACTTTCATTCTTTTCAAAATACCACTAGTGTCCACTAAAAATGGACGAGTTAAAAATTAAATAAATTAGGTTCACCTGAACCGCTTCGGTCTTTGTCATATTTGAATATAGTTTTGTCGAAGAGATTTCTGAGATGCGTTGTGTCTGTGAGTGACATGCTGAGGATTTGCAGTACCTCATAAGTGCTTCTAGCCAGTCTCATGTCATGCTGCACAATGGCAACCAGACAGTAGGCACATATGGCAGAGTAAATTTGTATTCTGACAGCGTTCTCAGTGGTGCCCCAGAACTTTTTGATCTTGAGGTGCTTGAGCCACTTGAAGAACAACTCTATCTGCCAACGATTCTTGTAGAGGTCGGCAACCTGCAGTGCAGTCAGTTCCATCGCATTAGTCAGGAACATGAACTCACGGCCTTGCTCCTCATCGAAGAATCTCACAAGCCTAAGATGCTCTGGATAGCCCTTCTGACTGCCATATATGGTCAGCCTTATCTCTGCATCGGTCAGTATCCCCTTGGGGAGCCTGCGTCTCCACTTGATGCACTTATACTGTAAATTGGTCTTGGCCCTGACAACGAAGAAAGACTCCATACGATGTATGCGATATAGTTCCTTGAAGTTGTTGTAGCCACGGTCGAAGATGTAGTAAGCGCCTGTCTCAATGGGGATTTCCTTCATTGCCTTGGAATCATGAACTGACGCCGTGGTGATATGGAAGAAGGCAGGAATCTGAGTTTCCAAGTCATACAGGGTATGTATCTTGATACCGCCCTTGTGCTTGCGGAACTTAGCCCACCAGAACACATCCAGGCATAGCGAGATGGTCGTGGAATCGAATGCATAGACATTTCCGTCAAGCTTGAAGATATCCGTAGCCCTTTTGCGTCTGGCTTCACTGACTAGGTAGTATGCATAATCCTCGAAGAAGCGATAGTCGCGGTTGGTATTGGCCTTGCTCAGATTGCTTCTGGTCACGTGCTTGCCAAGTCCGAGATGATAGCACTTCTGGTGATGTGCCTCTATGGCGATAATCACGTCGCGCATACTCTCGCGATTACCCAACTGTCCGAACATCAACGTAAGGAGCTGGTTCCAACACGTGAAGTGCTTCACGTAGCGGTTACCACCATACTTGTCAACGATGTGACGGAATCGGTCAAAGTTTAAGAACTCCACCAATTGTGAAAATACATATTTTGATTTGTTCATATGCAGTCATCCATTTTGACCACAAAGATACAAAATCAAATCCGTGCACCTCGAAAAACTCAGCAAGTAACTATATTTCAAATATTTCAAAGAACATTTAGCGATTTTTAGTGGACAGTAATGTCAAAATACAGCAACTTCTGAATTCCTTTAGTCTCATACGAACACTGCTGGATTTGCGCTGCAACATTTAGTACGAACTCTTGTTCCTCAAAAGCACGTTTTTGGGTCATAAGTTCATGAGTATGCCACCCAGCAGCAATTCTCTCACCAATCAATGCTAATTGTTGCTGGCAATGCCTTATCTGTATTTTGAACAGTTCAAGACAATTTTTCTCCTCTAAACTGATTGCTTCTAAAGTTTCTTTTATCTTATCGCCATCAGTAGAGTTCATTCGCTGTTCTAAATAGTAATCCAAACATTTTTTCATAATTATTTCTCTCCTCCCTTCTTCAACTGCCCAATCAGATTCTCTATTCTCTCCTCCAACATCCGCTGTCCTCTTACTTCCATCAGCATCTTTGCCGATGGCCACTCTATTTCTATCCTCTGCAGTAACCATTTTACAATATTATCAGCCAGCGTCATACTACATTCCGAAAATACCGTCAACAATGCCACAATGCTCAGTATATTCTCCAGCATCATCTCATGCAGATAGTCCCGACAACCATCATCCTTTAGCTTCGCAGCCACCTCTACAGCCACTCTAAACGGCACAGTAAAATCATCTCTTAGTATATATTCGTTATCGCAGCGCCGATACTCATGCAAATAGACATCCACCAAGTTTTTCCATAACGGGAATAAGCTACTATCCTCAACTGTCTGAATTTCAAACACCCTAAATAGGCAACAAATTAAATACGCTTCCCGTCTTGCTTCTGCGTAAACCTGCTGGTAGTCCAAATTCCATCCCTGAAACCGCGTCGCAACACCATTTACAAATCCACCAAAATCCAAATCTGGCTTAATTAAAACCATCAGTTTCGCAATTGTTCGCTGTCGTTTCTCTTCAACTTTTGATTTCTTTTCCATATTGGAAAAGTTCTCTCTTATAAGGCATCCCGTCAGTTTCTCATATACTTCTTTTCCATAAGCCTCATCATGATCTTCCACGGCCTTATTGGCCATCAGCAGTAGCATATTCAGATTCAAATCCTTTTCTGGAATTGAGTTTAACTGAACAACTTTCGACAAGTCATCCCATATCTGATATATGCAGCGATTATAACTTGCACTATACGGATTACTTAAGGTGTCATCTCTTAGCGGCTCATTGGTTGCCCATGCTAGAATCCTTTCAGATTGCAAATGTAGCGCAAAGCATCCCATGATTTCATGAATCATCACAGGCAGTTCTTTCTCCCATTCTTCTTTTACTGCTTGGCCTTCCTTTTTCAATTCCTGCGCCTTAGGATTCTTATCATAATTCCTACGCTCATCATCATAACTTATCAGATGTCCAAATGCTCTCGTAAGCCACTCAAACCAATGATCCAAAAGCGACAGCACGAACGTATGCGGATAATCCAGTCGTCTAACGTCTATCGTCTTCAGTACATTGCAAAAATCACGATGGCTTTTTAAGCAATAACAAAAAGCCTTCTGCAAAGGTACGTAACGAAGGTTAAACAGCATCTCCGTCCATTTAGTATAGTCTTCTTTCTCTATCAGATTATGGCCAGCTACAAGAATAGCAGCAGGCAGTAGTGTCAGCGATGCAACATACTCTAAATTTCTCAACTCCGTCAGTTGCTCCTCATCACTTCCCTCCGTAAATAGCTTTAAATAGTATTCGTCTGTCCCAGCATAGCGAATGCCTCTGACCATTATCGCTTTGGCATCGATAGTTTCTGCGGGATTTTCAACAACTTTTTCCGCATCTTTACGTATCCTCTCCCGCTCTTTTTCCCATTCTATATCTTTTTCTTGTGCAGAAGCCAACTCTCTCGACAACATCATGGAGAGGTCATTATTGATAAACAAATCTTTCCTTTCCATTCCGTTTACTCCATTTTGTATGAAACATTTCCGTCATTACACCACCCACATAGTAAATTATCTAATTCCATGCAGGCACTATCAAAGAGTTTAATGATGCAACAAGCTCTCTTTCCGAACTCACTTAGCGAGGAACCTATCTGCCATCCTTCTCCTTCGGTCAGCACAAATCTGTCGTGCAGCCGTCCTTTTCCTGTGATACAATAAATGGTGACCTTATTCCCGTTCACATTTGCGTTGAAACTCGCAACCAAAGCCTTCAGTTCATTCTCTATATCTTGAAACTGTTTTTGTAGACCATGAGCTACAATCTCCAATTGCTCTTTACAGTTCACGATAGTTATCTCAAGGCCTTTTTCGGTTGCCAATGGCATGATATATTCATTAAACTGGTCTGTTGCAAAGTATGGGTCTGCTATCATCAGATGCTTCTTTGCCCTTCCCAGCATCTTTTTTCACACAGTCTTTGGCTTCTTTCTGGTTTTCAGCCTTCTTGGTTGGATCTCCGTCAAAATACACGAACTCCATCCTCGACCGTTTTATCTTTGCCTCTTTTTCTAGTATTGCCGCTCTCAGATAGTGTTCCAATCCCACGGTCTTGACTGGTACCGACGATGGCAGTTTCTTTTGGCGTTGGTTTGAATAAAACGACATAGTAGAACCAAAGAATACTATACTCCTCAGGAAGAAGTATACCTCACCTGCTCCATTTTCCACATCAAGGTCTATCCTTCTTGGCCTACTCCCCATTTGGACTAAGGCAAACGTCTGTCCTTTTTTCACTTGCTGGGTAAAAACATTGGGGGTACTTTGCTTATCAGTCACCTTTTCCGTCACTTTCACATTTACATCTTCTTTAGTCGCCTCTACCCGCCAGTCTATTTCACACCTCACTGCAGGCATCATTGGCACCGTCTCTACATGCACAGCTTTAATAGGGCTATAATGTACCACATAGATGCAACCTATATGTAGAGGATTGTCAGCAAAGTTGATACCAAGATGCTTCTTCGTAAAAGCTCCTACCTTGTTAAGGTTGATATTGTGCGTTCCCAAGAAATTGTACATCAGTCTCTGCAAATCAAACCAAGCCCATGTTTGTTGCACAGATTGCGACTCTGGCAGCATGTCGGTCACAGAATCTATATCAAAGCTTCCTTTTTTCAGCATGAATCCATGATTGCCAGAATCAGGATCTCTCCGCATATCTCCCCATAGCATTTCCACATTGCCTTGCAACACCACGTGTGGCAATGGGTCATCCTCTACATTTACAGTTATATCTACCTCATCAACATGCACGCAGATATCAAACCTGCCATCGTTGTTAAAGTCTTTTCCTTTGGGATGCATATGCAGCGGTGATGGTGTAACCATATCTGGCCACAACTTCTCAAACACACAGAACAACATATAGTCTTTTTTCGTCTGCGTGTCATCAAGTGTCACTATAGTTCTACGGTATTTACTCATCCTTTATTACCTGTTCCCAAATATCTTGTTTCATCGCCGTAAGAGGGCGCTTTAAGGCATCTTCCCTATTTGGATATGTACCAAGAATATACCTTCCAAAGTCAAAGTCCTCTATCTCCAAGTCCTTAAACTGGCTGTTGGTAGCACTTACTATTCCTTGTGTGTATATTCTGTTTCGCCAAAGCAGCTCCTCCACCTCATCCTCATGCTCTGCATATATTTTATCTATATCAAAGATGTAATTGAACTGCTCTGCCAATGTTCCGTCTTTTCTAGCCACTACACGTTTGGTTGGATTTGCCTCGTCACAGAGGTAAGGCTTTACGCCCTTGCACTTACCATTGGTATGAAAATCTATCACATCTTGCTCACTAATGGCAAAACGTAGCGGTGCAGGTTCAGGATCGCCCTCCTCATAATAGACAGAAAATGAAAATCCTAAGCAGATTTACGCTTATTGCACGAACTGCAGCATGGTTGCAGATTATAGAAATTTGTACATAGATAGGGATATCTCGACTTTGGCTTATTATGGTCCATCTCATAATAACCACCTCGACGAGGGATAACTATTGCTTTCTTCGGGCGTCCAGGCTTGCCTAACATTATCTTCTCGCGTACATCTTCTATAAGCGTCGTAATAGCAAATTGGGCGTTGCAATAAACACAAGTCTTTATCTCCAGTTTATTAACATATTGTGGCAGTACTTCTTTTCTAACCTTGTTATATCCCATTATATCTACTATCATTTCATATAATGGTTGCTTTTCCTTGCCCTTCAGTTTTACTAATACTTCATCAACCTTTATTGTTCCTAACCTTCCATCTATATCGCTCATCACACCATCATATTTCGATGGCAATAGATTGTTGATTTCATCATAGTGGCCGGCTATCTTGCCAACATACTCCGATACACTTTGGTATTCATCCCCCTTATATCGATTCACATTGTCAGGCGTACAGACATAAATCTTTGTTGTTTGCTTTTTTAGCTCCTCAACCAAGTTACGCAAACAAGCCTCTACATCTCCCACTACGGTTTTTATATCTTTCACGTAGTCGGCAGCAAAGTCTTTTATTTTTTTATCAATCAGTATTCTCCTCATCAGTTCTCCTTGTCCAGTCCCAACCTTTCATATTCTTTCTTCAACCAAGCCTTATAGCCCTGACTTTCCCTACCATATTTTTGCGCATATAGTTTGCGTAATTGCATTTTCACCACATCGTCACCAACCAATTCTATCAGTTGGTCTGCCGATTTCATGTTCCACTGGCGTTTGCTTGAATTATTCAAAAGATATTGAACCAAATCATTAATCACCTCACTGGCAAACTCCCCTGCGAACCCTCCTTTCAAGAAAAAGCTCTCTGCAAGCAGTTCATTGATGTTCGAAGCAAACGTCTGTACCTTCATGATTGCTCTTGCATCTTTTCCATCTTTTAAATACAAGATATTACTCTTTATCACATCGCTCAGTATAAATGGCGAATGTGTCACAAACAGCATCGATATACTTTTCACATTTTCCAAGTTCGACTGCCTAATCTGTTTCAGCAGACTATTGATATAACCTTTCTGATATTCTGGGTGAAAATAAAGCTCCACTTCTTCGAACACAACAAACAAGTTCTTGTACTGGATTTTACTGTCATCTGTCTGTTCCGCATCAAGATTTCGAAGATGATAGATAAACGAGCCCACGGAGTTTAGTCGTTGCCTTTCTCCAGAACTCATCGAAGCCATATCATGATATTTTTCTTCTTTCTCATCCTGATACCTGATAATAATATCCCCGATAAAGATTGGCGGCGGCAGTAGACTCATAATCTTACTCACGCCGTCATAGCCTTTGTACTCCGTCAGCAACTTCTTCAAACCCTTGAATGTGACATAATACGTATTCTCGGCCTTCACCTCATACTTGGGTATGCTCTCTTTTGCAGGGCTTGCCTGATAGTATTTATTTGCCTCCTGATAGTTTCTGATGTAATTCAGTGCCTGCCTCAACTTTAAGGTTGTATAGTCATCTTTTTCAAGTATCTCTTGCAAATCACCCTTCATTCTATTAAAGCCAATGTTCTTTGATATGGGGTTTACCAACATCTCAAAGGTCCTGTCCTCAATGTAGCTATGATCCCTATAGGGGGTATAGGTATTCATAATCTCCATCACCTTATACAACACATACAGTTTGGCAGCATATAGTGGTTGTTTTCTATTCTCAATGGCTTCATTCAGATCGCAATCTATCTCTGCGCACTCTTCCTGCAACATATCCCATAGCTTCATAACCCTTACCATGCGATAAAACTCTGCATAATTCATGGTCTTGAATGGTTCACTCTTCAAAAACTTATCTATTCCTGCCTGATATGGCTTTAGGTCGCTTAATTTATAATATAGCTGATAATCGGTCAACTTGGTCGCATACTTATTAAAGTCTGTTTCGCTGCTACGATTCATCCAGTCTTTTGCAAGCGCATTCCCTACCAATGTCAAGAGTTTATTATTTCTCTTATATAGTCCATCAAACTCCCTCCAGAAGTCCATAAAGTGACTACTAAGGGCTTTCTTCTGTTCTTGATACTCATCCTTGGCACCCGTCAATGGTACAAAAAATAAATCTACGCTCTGCCATGAATAATCATCTCTGTAATGTTCAGAAAAGAACCCCTCTATCGTTTTCTTAACAAACTTCGACTCTTTCTCCTGATAAAAAGCAAAACCTACGGCTATTTCATGCTCTTTTATCTTCCGTTCTTTCTCGTTATCTCCTGAAATAGTGTATAAACTCAAAAGGCGTTGATACGACAGATGTTCTTCATTGTTCACATCAATATTTCCCTTTGTACGCATGGGATTCAGTACTACAGGTGTTTGATACGAATCATTCTTGTGGAACAGTTCATCTATCCAACTGCCGCCGTCTTTTGTTTCATTCATCATCGTGAGTGAATTATAGGCATAGAGCGAATAGTTTATCACCATTGTATAGAACAACTCATCCAAGTGCAGTTCCTTCAGTTGCTTTTTCTTTCTGACATCATTTTCTCCCCGATCTATATCCTCAATCTTCTCTCCGTCCTTATAGCACGATATATTCGGGATCCTATTTGTATCAAAAGCCTTATCACCTCCTTCGCATCTGATAGCATAGATATGCCCTTCCACTTCATAATACAATATTCCTGCCACACCTATGTTATAGTGTAGCGATTCTTGGTCTGTAAGGAAACCAAAGGCGTATGCAAAGTTATTCAACAGTCGTAACGCAACCTCTACAAATGTGCTTTTCCCGTCGCCGTTTTGGCCCACCACTCCCGTAACAGTAACCGCGATTTCTCTTCCGTTATCGCACATCACATTATACAGTCCGTTTTCTACGCCACGTTCTGGTTCTGCACATTTCAACGTATTCTCATTGCCTTTATCCTCTTGGTAATAGTCAAAGAGAAGGTATGTTTCACCCACCTTTAGGACCTTATGAACACTCTCATAACATCCCTCCAATATTTTTATGCCAAGTACTTTAAACATATAGTCAGTAATAAGTCTTGTAATTATGGTTCATTCGCAGCCTCCATTGTCCTTGTATGCCCCGACACCGTCGCGGCCATCATAACCACAAAGAGGCATGCGCTACTCGCACATACCCCTTCACATTCTTTATCCCTTTATTTTCCGCAAATCCACAAGTCCTTCTCCACTCTTACGCCAACGAGCCCTGACAATACTCTTGAAATTATCCAGGCCTCTTATCGTCAAATCATCAGCATGGTCTGTCACGATAATCTGATATTCATTGTGATGGTCTTTGCAGAACCCATATAGCAGTGAAAACACATTATTAACAGCAGCCAAATCATCATCTGCTTCATGCAGACTTTCTTCTTCTGGCTTAAACGATTCGCCCTTATCCTTTTGCGCAGGGAAATAGACTTGGCTGGGTTGATCAAGGAACAACAATGACGGGATGGTAGATTTCATCTGGTCATAGAAAAAATCTGCCAGAGCCAAAAACAGGCACAGATGGGCATTCAGCCAGTTTGCACCACTACCTATCGCCCTCAGATATTTCTTCTCATCATAATCATTATCTCCCTTGGAGAAATAGAGTTCAAAATTACTCAAGTCAAAAATAAGATTATAGTCGTCCAATGAACTCTCAAAAGGAATGTCTTTGCGGTACTTTGCCATGGCTTGTCTAATAGCCCTTTCCGCAAGTATCATTTTTCCCTTCACATCATATTTGCTCAATTCTATTTGCTTCTCATACAAATCGTCAGTCATGGCATCTATCTTACCTTTCAGCTCTTTCAGAGCTTCATTCGATGCCAATTCGATACGTGATGAGATTCTATAGATAGTCTTATATGCCTGTTTCTGTAGTGAATAGTTTCGCTTCAACTCTACGATGATTTCATCTAACTCTGCTTTGGATCTATCAATACCTTCCAATTGGTTCTTTAAATCACTTATCTCCTCATTGAGTTTAAGTCTTTCTTCATGAAGCGGCCTGATAATAGACGGAATGCCTTTCAACTCCTCATTCAAATTATCAATGGCCTTCCGCAATTTATCCACTTCATCCAATGTATGAGATGTATGCTGGTGACAGAATGGGCAAACCGAATAATTCAACGTAAGGTCATTAGGTCTTTGTGTCTGAACCAAAGCGTCCTTATATGTTTCTACATACTCTATGGAACTAATAATTTCCTCCAGATGAATTTGCTTTTCCCTCAGTTCTGCCATAATTCGGTTCTCACTCTTCTCCAAATCACGGTATTTTTGTAATTGAGCCTGACTATTGGTGTCAATCTTAATATCGAAGTAATCCAGTTTGTCTATTTCTTCTTTAAAATGCTCTGGATTCTTCTGGAACTTCTCAGGCGTAAGATCCATCAGAAGTTCTTTACCTGTGATATCGGTATAGACGCTTAAGTCATCCAACAATTTATTGTAGGTTTCTTGAATATCATCTTCTGCCTTAGTCATTTTCTTTTTCAAGGCCTCTATTTTGTCCTTCAAGGTCGAAACTTCAACAGATAATGCATAGTATTGTGCATCTACAAAACCTGCAAACACCTTAAATTGGGCTATTGTTTCATCTCTCTTTTCCTTTTGATCAAAGCGATAGAACAAAGCCTGTTTATTCGCTACTAGATTTTGATGTTGCAGAATAAAAGGCATCATATTTCTAATAGATGGACGTTGTGCGCCTTTACGTTTGTCCTTCATTTGTTCTGCTGTTTCTGCAGTGTTTGTAGCATCTATACCAAACAGAAGACCGAGCTGGATTTTATATTCTTCCTTACCAAAGTCATTCCCATCAAAGACTGCGCTCTGCAATTTCCATACATCTTCTACTTCCGGATTTCCGACGATATAGAATTCCTTGCCTGTAGCATCTCTTCCTAATAGATAGTCGGCTTTATTAATAGTGATCCACAAAAAGAATAACGATGCATGATCTTTAATGACACCATGTGGAATGGTATCCTCACTAGAGGCCATACAAAAGTCAAAAATCTCAATCAGGGAGCTTTTGCCTGTCGACGACTTGCCCGTTATCAGATTAAGACCTTCCTTCAACTCTACTCCATGAACATTATCCTGTTGGTCAAATAAACCTATAAATTTCAGTAACGTCTTCATAACAATTCCAATTCTCTAATACCAAGGGTTGCATATACTTTTGCAGGAGTACTTTCGCCTATAATTCTTGATAGCCTTATGGCAGAGTTATCAAATTTACTTTTCGTCCTAAACGGATGGTTGACTACAACCACATTGTTTCTCTCATCCACCTTCAGGTATTCCATATCAATACAGTATTGGAACGTGGTTTCAGACAAATGCTGAAAAGTTGACATCCTCTCCGGCAGGCCTTCGATATGAATTCTGTTGTCCTTAACCCACGAATCTAAACGTGAAGTTCTTCTGGGTATGGGTGACCTTATAATCCAGTCACTATTCAGAATTACAGGGAAAAGCAGGTAGAGCAATAGAACATTGTCTTTCTTTACCTGGCAGCTCTCATAATATGAAAGCATTGCAGGTGCCAATGTAAACGAATTATACTTCACCTTAACTACCTCTGAAATAATATTACTCATCGTTCAAAATCCATTTTACGTTTAATACACTGTCATTGGCCATATAATGGCACATACCATTTGAAAAATATGGTTTAGTCTTGCCAAAGGGTTCAAATTCTGGAGTTCTCGCAGCGATTAGCATATTCCTATAAAACACACGTGATGCTCTCTTGATGTCATCATCACTAGTATCGTCTCTCATCGCAAGTTCATCCACAGCATTGTCGTATCGCAATCGATACATCTGTAGTAATTCGTCTTGATATGCTGCTAGATTTTTCTCTGCGGAAGGACGATCGAACTCCTTGGCCAGCAAACCCGTTGTTTTGGCGTAATCCATTGCTGCATCAGAAATACGGTTGTAATCTATTTGTTTTAGTTTCAGTACAAATGGGGCATCATCATATTCCCCCTCTGCCACTGTAACATCGGGAGCGTCAGGAAAAGCAATTGACTGTGGTGCCATTTCTTTAGCCAATGTTTGAACCTGCTTAGTGAAAGCCTCTTCTTCTATCTTCCAGCCATCCTTCATGTTTTTAGGGCTAATGATAAAGCCTAACAGACTATTGATGAATGCTTCTCTCAACAAAGCGGTCGTCATTTTTGCATACCTCATCAGCCCATTATATGCATTCGCTAGATTCTGGCAGGAATCAATAATACAAACTCTTGACAGCAGGTCTTGCAACCTTTCTTTTGAAGCTTTTTCGTCAGCCTTTCCTTCGACACTTAGCACAGAACCGAGAACTCTTCTCATCTGTCGTGCGTTCTCCTTAATGGTTGTATGTTTACTAGGATCTTTATCCTCAATCTTTGACTGATTATCCATCAGGTATTTAGAATAAGCATCCCACACGCATTTTAGCCTTTGGGCTGGCGTCTTTCGTTCCCAACCAATCAGTGTACTATTCTTTGAGTATGGTTGTGTCGTATAGATTACTAATGTCTGGTAGGTTTCAAAGTTGAAATCATCTTCCAGCCAATTATACAGTGTATTCAGTAGATTATGATGCTTCACGTCAAGATTGTCAGCATACATTTTCACCTCTACACTTGTATCTGTAGCCTCTTCATCAAAAGATCCATCATTCTTAATCGACACATCACCATATTTTTCAATATAGAGACTCTGGCCTGGGACTAATTGAAAGCAATAGTCAAGGGCCACAACAAACTGATACAAGAACCCCGCTATTTGCGGACTTGCATCACTTCGTATAGATGACATTAATGCTTTTACCTCTGTTGACTTCATAGGCTAAACTTATTCACACCCCAAACAACTTCCAGACAAACACCTTCTTTTAACTGCCCCACTGCTTCAGCGCATATTCCTATCCTTAAAGCTATCTCACTGTAATATTGGGGGTATATTCCTTCAATTGTTCTGTCAAATCAGATTGTGACGAATGCAGGGAAACAGTCAGCCTGTCTGCCCCTATTATTTGGGCCGCACGTTTTACATATGCTCTAATATTGCTATTGGCAACTATATTTCCAAACAACACGTCAACCATGTCGGTTGGAGATATTGATGACATTTGTTCAATAGCCAGCCTTTCAGCCTCAACACGGCCCTGTATTTCAAACTGTTGGTTTACAATCAATTCTACTCTATTACTGATGTCTTTACCTAGCATTTGTAAACTAAATGCCAAAGAATATACATTTAACTTACCGCCTTCATCATCTTTATACTCATAATTTGAAGTGATCTCGCTTCCACATGTACTAAACAGTTTTACAACTGTCATAGCTCCTCCATTGCCTTTTATTTCTCTCAGTGTATCAGGATTAAACATCGTTCCGTCATTCATCAACGTAAATCGACAATTGTCATACATCAGCATACAATGAGTTGCTTTGCCATGAACAAAAGCATTCTGCATAATTTCATAAAAGACATGGTAAAGCAACAACCGCATTGACATCGAAGTTACAGCCAAAATAATTGGTCTGGTCATAAATGCCTGCAGTCGTTCTTTACTCGTCACGCGACTAACCTTTATTGATGACTTTTCACTTTCCTCATCATCAAAATCCATTTTGAGATGTTTTAATATATCCGATCTATATTGCAATTCATCTTCTATATCATCCCAGGACCATACGCTCACTGTAAATCTGTGCTTACCAGATTTATTCAAGTCCCTGCAAACTTGCTGCAATTTCTCATCTCTGGGTGATGTCGTAGCCATAGTAAGGGTTGCCAGTTGTTTATCAAAATCATCAGCATTATCTGCCTCGTCCGTTATTTCCTGTTCTTTTAGCTCCGAACCATAATTGGTATTTTTTCCTTTGCACTGCACACCATGGAGCAAACCGTCGTACGCTGATCTGCCAACAACATCAACTCCATTCTGATTCTGGCCGCTTCGACCATTTTTCTGCGCGTTGGGATCTCCCCACATATCTCTCCATAGGCGTAAGCACAATTCTTCAAAGTCCTGCCAATTACTAGGGGGTTGTATACGTGTCCTCATCTTTGTACTATTTTAAATTCACATACTATCACGTTTAAGATATTCCCTTATTTCGTTCCTCCATATTTCCCCTCTTCGAGCGTCCCCATTGAGGCACAAAGAGGTATGCGCAAAAAGCCCATACCCCTTTAACAATCTCCTTTATCATTTCTTCTCAATATTCAAGATTCCATCCTCTTCATGCGGCACGAACGGTCCTTCCTTGCACTCAAATATCACGCTATCCGGCTCCTTCGCCTCTATCGTATGCCACACACCTTTGGGGATGTTCACGCCATATCGACCATCCTCATTAGATAGCACCACATCCTCGATAATTGTCCCATCATCGTTATGAGTAGTAACCCTCACCTTCCCTCGCAGAATCACAAACGTTTCATCCTTCGTAGGATGCTTGTGAATCGGCACCTCAGTCCCAGGCTCCACTGCATTTAAAAAGCGATGGCACAACTCATCCAGGCTCTGATGAAAGTTATAGTTCATTCGCAAACGAGGAGATTCCTTCGCCTGCGCACCGACATCATTCAATAGTTGTTCATCAATTATCTTCATACACCCTAACCTTTTCCATCTCTATAACCTCTAACCAATAACCTTCAGCACTCCCGCTGGCACCCACGCTATCGCCACGCTCGCCACACCTTCTATCTCCACTACTACCCTTTTACATCTCTTCACGCGCCTGATCACGCCCGTCACACCCTCAAACACGCCACCCATAATCTTTACGCGCTTGCCTTCCTTCCCGACGATTGTCTCATCATCCAGAAACATCACGCTGTCGTCAGTCCGCGAAGCCACCCGCATAAAGTTCTCCATCTTCCTATCCGCCACCGTCATAATGGCATGTTCCTTGGAGACCGTATGGTCCATCATATACCTCAGCGGCTCCAGCACCTCGTTCCTTCTCTTCTGCTCGCTCAAGCGCTCCTGTGTCGACCGCACAAAAATCAAGTTATTGATAGCCGGCACCAGAACCCTCCGCAGTTCCGTATCCCCGTCATTCTGCGATTCCATCACCTTATACCTCATCGGCACAAAGTTCTCTATTCCCAGCCGGTCCAGCTCCGCCTTCACCTTCATCTCCCGCTGATACGTCACCCTCATCGGAAAACACGTCTTGGGGTCACCACACATACTTGTGTCGCGTCCCGATTCACTTCCCGTTTCTTTCGTCGTCATCATATCACTCTGGTCTTCAGTCGCTTTATGACTTCAACATTTCATTATCGATGCAATGTCGGTGCCTCCCGACTTCTTGCCTTTCAAGGCACAAAGATAGTGAAATATTTCTATTTTTCTACAATCTTATGCATTTTTTAACATAATCTCTCATGCCATCCTTTTCCGCTCTCGTCAATCATCGCAAAAACCGTTATAAACAATTCGCCCCTGCAACTCCATCCAGAGTCACAGGAGCTGATTATGCACCATAAGTAGTCATTCAACATGAACCACCAGTATTCCACTTCTCTTCTTGCGTAATAGCCTCTATTTTTACAATATTCCCTCTTATTCAGCGTTATCTATTATAGAGTCAACACATTCATTCATGCCCAGGCAACCAAGAGTAACATCAGGAACTGAGATATATCATGTGATGATGCGAGGCATCAATCACCAGAACATCTTCGAGGAGCCAGAGGACTACTATCAGTCCATCAATATCCTCGACAGGATGCGTACTCAGTATGATGATGAGGGTAACCCCTGTGGCACTAACTGCATCTATTACGCTTACTGCTTGATGTCAAACTACTTTCATCTGCTCATTCGTGAGCGTGATGAGAAAGTTGGTGATACCATCAAGAGAATTGCAGGTGCATATGTCTATTGTTACTCAGATCAAGGACTATAAGTATAGCTCCTGGTGTGAATACGATGGCACCGTTGAACCCGTCTTTCAGATTTGTAATACTCAAACAGTATTAAACCGTATTCCATTCAATGATTTCAATGGATGGGTTAACGACCCTCTACCTGATGTTGCCAACTTCCTTGATAATCAATTTAGAGCAACCTCGTCTCAGGCTTTCCGATGATCAGGCTTGGCAACAGATTGTCAGAATCGCAGGCGTTTCCAATAGCAGCGAATTCCAAAAGCTCGACAGAGAAACCCTGTGGCAGGTATTCATTCAGCTTAAGGAACTTGGAGCATCCGTCCGTCAGCTTCAATGCCTAACAGGCATAGACCGAGGAATCATTCAAAAAGCAAGGTGAACTAAACATTTGCCCCAGGGGGGCATGTATCCCCCCACCTGTGTCATATCTGTCCCCTGACATATTTGGCTATTGCACTGCTTTCTCAAATTATAGATGATTACATCCCGAGTTCCAAACTCCATTCATACACGGGCTGAATCTTCATCTTGTGACCATCCTCCTCTATTTCGCCGCTCTCATGGTCAGTGAGTAACAACAGATTTTCGCATTTGGTCTGTCTAGCGGCAAGCAGTAGGCCATTCTTCTCACGCTTGTAAGTATTTTCAGCAGAAATATTGTATGACACCTGTATGGCTTGTATGACCTGATTACCTTTGCAGACCACAAAGTCGCACTCGCCCGAACGGTCGTTCAGGTAATAGACATCCAATCCCTCCGACTTGCATTTCCTGACAAGGTGAATGGCTACGATGGTTTCCAGCCGATGACCAAGGTTCTCGCCCGCAAAGGCATTCTCGCGTTGGTCCATCATGGCCACGTCAACGGCATAGACCTTTTCCTGGACAGAGCGTTGCTTGCTCTTTTGCGAATACTTCTGAATGCCCACCAGCATATAGGCTTCCTTCAAGTATTTCACGTAGTTCTTGGCCGTATGCTCCGACTTGAAATGGAACAGATCAGCCAGGTCAGTAGTGACGACAATGGCAGGCGATACGTTCAGAAGGTGATGGGCAAGGTTTTCAAATGCAGCCTTGTAGGCAATCTTGTATCTCTGCTCGATGTCGCGTTTCAGAATGTTGTCCACCAATGAACTCACGTAGTTTCTGTTGTCGTCTATCATCAGTAACTCAGGGAAGCCGCCCTGCTTCAGATACTCGTCGAAAGCCGCCCTGCGGAATGCCTCTGCCTTCGTGGTGCGACGTTCTGTGTCCACATCTTTCATCATGCAGAACTCCCTGAAAGAGAAAGGATAAAGTGATATTTCCTTATTGCGACCAGAGAGGTGCGTGGCCAACTCGCCGCTGAGCAGTTTGGCATTGGAACCTGTGATGATAACGTGCATTTTCTTTCTCAGCATACGATTGACGAACAGATGCCATCCCACGACATTCTGTATCTCATCGAGGAAAAGATACTGAAAGTCGCCGTATATCTTATACAGAATCTCCAGCACGTCGTTCAGCTGGTCTGCCTTGAGATCAACCAACCGTTCATCATCGAAGTCAGCGTATGCAAACTTCAGGCTGTGATTGTGCATAGCCTGATAGCAAAGCGTTGATTTACCGCTTCGCCTGACACCAATGACTACCTGTGCCTGAGTGCTTTTGAAGTCAATCAGAGTTTCTTCACGCCGCTGGCATAATGCCTCTTCAGCTCTGCTTTCCATTTCCTCCTGCTGGTCAGCAAGGATGAATTCCAATGTCCTTTTGTCAACCATAACGATGATATTTTGGGTGCAAAGATACGAAGAAAAAACGTAAAACGCGATACTTTACATAAAAACATAGCATCAGAATACGATATTTTACAAGAAATAACGTTTCAGAACGCGATATTTTACATAATAACGCCACAATTTTAAAAGTGTAGTTTTGATGTTTATCGTTGAAAAGTGTAGTTTTTAGCCATCAAAAGTTATTGAAAAGTGTAAAAAAAAACTGCTGTAAGTGCTTTCAGTTCACTGTAAATCAAGCTCTATCTGAACGATGAGTGCTCACCCGATAGAGGTCAAGTCGGGAAAGGACTACACGGACATAGTGCGCTCAATAATCTCCTAAATAAACTCCGATTTCATATGATTATAGCAATATTGGAGAAACCCATCCAAAGT
>LAHS01000175.1_pt1 | contig 47267 bp, 62 predicted proteins | sample 329651 | NCBI WGS metagenome assembly LAHS01 (sample SAMN03275699, study PRJNA271635) | activated sludge metagenome | isolation source: sample C-1 Sludge from hydrolytic chamber (first chamber) of Anaerobic...
AGCGTTAGACGAACGTATTGTTGGTCGTCATACGAAGAAAACGATTTTCCATCCAGAAACAGGCGATGTTATTTTAGAAAAAGACGGCTTAATCGACCAAGATATCGCTCGTATTATTACGGAAGCTGGTATCGAAGAAGTAACAATCCGTTCTGCATTTACATGTAATACAAAACATGGTGTATGTAAAAAATGTTACGGCATGAACTTAGCAACTGGTGAAAAAGTAGAAGTTGGGGAAGCAGTTGGTATTATTGCGGCTCAATCAATCGGTGAACCAGGTACTCAGTTAACAATGCGTACATTCCATACAGGTGGGGTAGCTGGAGACGATATTACACAAGGTCTTCCACGTATCCAAGAGATTTTCGAAGCACGTAATCCAAAAGGTCAATCTGTTATTTCAGAGATTGCTGGTACGGTGTCAGATATCACTGAAATCCGTGAAGGTCTAAAAGAAATTACCGTTCAAGGTGATGTAGAAACTCGTAAATACCAAGCGCCTTATAATGCACGTCTAAAAGTCATCGAAGGTGACGCAATCGAACGTGGTCAAGTATTAACAGAGGGTTCTATCGATCCAAAACAATTATTAAAAGTAAAAGACGTTTCAACAGTTCAAGAATATTTACTAAAAGAAGTACAAAAAGTTTACCGTATGCAAGGGGTAGAAATTGGAGACAAACACATCGAAGTAATGGTACGCCAAATGCTTCGTAAAGTGCGCGTAATTGAAGCTGGTGATACAGAATTATTACCAGGCTCATTATTAGATATCCACCAATTCTCAGAGGCAAATGCAGATGCTGTGCTAAACGGCAAAAATCCTGCAACATGTCGCCCTGTAATTCTAGGTATTACAAAAGCTTCATTAGAAACAGAATCATTCTTATCTGCTGCATCATTCCAAGAAACAACTCGTGTGTTAACGGATGCTGCAATTAAAGGTAAACGTGATGAACTTCTAGGATTAAAAGAGAACGTAATTATCGGTAAACTTGTTCCTGCAGGTACTGGTATGCAACGTTACCGTCAAATCCGCATTGAAAAAGATGAGCTTGACGCAGAAGATCTAGTTTCTGCTGAATAACTAAAAGAAAGCTCCGAAGAGATGACAAAGCGCATCTCTTCGGACTTTTTAAAGATATTAGTTGACAGTAGAAATTGATAATGATAATATATTGAAGGTTGATAGTTAACTGTCTGTACTTCGGAGGATATGAAAATGTCTTATGATAAAGTAAGGGCTAGTCAAACAATCATTGGTACAAAGCAAGCAGTAAAAGCAATGCAAGCTGGTTTAGTGAAAGAGCTTTTTGTGGCACTTGATGCAGACAATTGGGTAACCGATTCGGCCATATCTTTCGCGAGAGAAATCGGTATACCAGTTATTCTTGTCGAGTCCAAAAAGGAACTGGGCAAAGCCTGTGGAATCCATGTTGGAGCTGCGGTAGTTGCTATTGCTGTAGATTAGTTTTTGTGTATAAAACACAAAGACTTTGTTTTTACCCAAAAAATGAACCACCTGGATGTGTGGTATTAATAGTGAATGAATGAAGGGAGGAAAAACCGATGCCTACAATTAACCAATTAGTACGTAAGCCTCGTCAATCTAAAATCACGAAATCAAAATCACCAGCGTTAAACAAAGGATATAACTCATTTAAAAAATCTTTAACTGATGTTAAGTCTCCTCAAAAACGTGGTGTTTGTACTCGTGTAGGTACAATGACACCTCGTAAACCAAACTCAGCGTTACGTAAATACGCTCGTGTGCGTTTAACTAACCAAATTGAGGTTACAGCTTATATCCCAGGTGAAGGCCACAACTTACAAGAGCACAGTGTTGTTCTTATCCGTGGCGGACGCGTAAAAGACTTAGCGGGTGTTCGTTACCATATCGTACGTGGTGCTCTTGATACAGCTGGTGTAAACGGTCGTTTACAATCACGTTCTAAATACGGAACAAAACGCCCTAAAGAAAAAAAATAATTTAACACGCTAAGTGTTAATGAATAACGAGCCTGATGTTGGTATCACCGATTTTCAATCATGCTAGCTGATGTGGAAATGTAGTGATAACGACATTTTAGGCGAAGTTTATAAAAAAAATCGATAATTATTCGAAAGGAGGAAAACACATGCCTCGTAAAGGTCCTGTTTCCAAACGTGACGTGTTACCAGATCCAATTTATAATTCAAAACTAGTAACTCGTTTAATCAATAAAATGATGGTTGATGGTAAAAGAGGTACTTCTCAAAAGATTTTATACGGTGCGTTCGAACTAGTTAAAGAACGTTCTGGTGAAAATCCAATTGAAGTATTCGAAGCTGCTCTAAACAACGTAATGCCAGTTCTTGAAGTACGCGCTCGCCGTGTTGGTGGTTCTAACTACCAAGTGCCAGTTGAAGTACGTCCAGAACGTCGTACAACTTTAGGTCTTCGTTACCTAGTTAACTATTCTCGTCTTCGTGGTGAAAAAACTATGGAAGAGCGTTTAGCTAACGAAATTCTAGATGCTTCTAACAACACTGGTGCATCAGTTAAGAAACGTGAAGATATGCACAAAATGGCAGAAGCGAACAAAGCATTCGCTCACTACCGTTGGTAATCTAAACATAGCATAAGCCCAATATGGAAGGAGAAATACCTAATGAAACGCGAATTCTCTCTAGAGAATACTCGTAATATTGGGATCATGGCTCACATTGATGCTGGTAAAACAACAACAACTGAGCGTATCCTTTATTACACAGGTAAGATTCACAAAATCGGTGAAACTCATGAAGGCGCTTCTCAAATGGACTGGATGGAGCAAGAGCAAGAACGTGGTATTACAATCACTTCTGCTGCAACAACAGCTCAATGGGCAGGCCACCGTGTAAACATCATCGATACTCCTGGACACGTAGACTTCACTGTAGAAGTAGAACGTTCTTTACGCGTACTTGATGGTGCTGTAACAGTACTAGATGCTCAATCTGGTGTTGAGCCTCAAACAGAAACTGTATGGCGTCAAGCTACAACTTACGGTGTTCCACGTATCGTATTCATTAACAAAATGGATAAAACAGGTGCAGACTTCTTGTATTCAGTAGGTACTCTACACGAACGTTTACAAGCAAACGCTCACCCAATCCAATTACCTATCGGAGCTGAAGATCAGTTCTCTGCTATCATTGACTTAGTTGAAATGAAAGCAACTTTCTACGGCGATGAAAAAGGTACTGCAGTAACTGAAGGTGAAATTCCTGAAGAGCACCGCGAAATCGCTGAAGAATACCGTGAAAAATTAATCGACGCTGTTGCAAGTGTTGATGAAGAAATCATGGAAAAATATTTAGAAGGCGAAGAAATCACTGTTGCTGAGCTTAAAGCGGCTATCCGTCGTGCTACAATCGCAGTAGAATTCTACCCAGTAATCTGTGGTACAGCATTCAAACATAAAGGCGTACGCCCAATGTTAAATGCAGTTATCGATTACTTACCATCTCCAGTTGATGTACCAGCAATCAAAGGTACTTCAGTTGATGGTGACGAAGAGTTAGAACGTAAATCTTCTGATGAAGAGCCATTCTCAGCTCTTGCATTCAAAGTTATGACTGACCCATTCGTAGGTAAATTAACTTTCTTCCGTGTGTACTCTGGAACATTAGATGCAGGTTCATACGTACAAAACTCTTCTAAAGGTAAACGTGAACGTGTAGGTCGTATCCTACAAATGCACGCTAACTCTCGTGAAGAGATTTCTAAAGTGTTCGCTGGGGACATCGCAGCAGCAGTAGGTCTTAAAGATACTACTACTGGTGATACTCTATGTGATGAGAAAAACCTAGTTATTCTTGAATCAATGGAATTCCCTGAACCAGTAATTTCTCTTTCTGTAGAACCAAAATCAAAAGCCGACCAAGACAAAATGGGTCAAGCTTTACAAAAACTTCAAGAAGAGGATCCAACTTTCCGTGCTCACACTGACACAGAAACTGGCCAAACAATCATCTCAGGTATGGGTGAGCTTCACCTTGATATCTTAGTTGACCGTATGCGCCGTGAATTTAAAGTAGAAGCTAACGTAGGTGCTCCAATGGTATCTTACCGTGAAACATTCCGTAGCTCTGCAAAAGTTCAAGGTAAATTCACTCGCCAATCTGGTGGTCGTGGACAATATGGTGACGTAACGATTGAGTTCTCTCCAAATGAAGAAGGTAAAGGCTTCGAATTCGAAAACGCTATCGTTGGTGGTGTAGTTCCTCGTGAATACATCCCTGCAGTTGAAGCAGGTCTTCGTGACTCTCTTGACCGCGGTGTAGTAGCTGGTTACCCACTAATCGACATCAAAGCGAAATTAGTATTCGGTTCTTACCATGACGTTGACTCGAATGAGATGGCGTTTAAAATCGCAGCTTCTATGGCTCTTAAAGAAGCAGCTAAACAATGTGATGCTGTAATTTTAGAACCAATGATGAAAGTAGAAGTTGTAATTCCAGAAGAGTACCTTGGTGATATCATGGGTAACATCACTTCTCGTCGCGGACGCGTTGAGGGTATGGACGCTCGCGGTAACTCTCAAGTTGTTCGTGCAATGGTTCCACTTTCGGAAATGTTTGGTTACGCAACAACTCTTCGTTCAGCAACTCAAGGTCGCGGTGTATTCTCAATGACATTTGATCATTATGAAGAAGTACCAAAATCAATTGCTGCTGACATCATCAAAAAAAATAAAGGTGAATAATTGAATTTTCATCTTGCATAAAGTATAACTAATTTGTAAGCTATGATTGCAGGATAGAGGATGGGCCCGTTCTCTATCAGCATTCATTCTATAAATTTTCAAATAAAACATACAATTTCGAGGAGGCAATCTCTAATGGCTAAAGAAAAATTTGACCGTTCAAAAACGCATGCTAACATTGGTACAATCGGACACGTTGACCATGGTAAAACAACTTTAACTGCTGCAATCGCTACAGTTCTTTCTAAAAAAATGGGTGGTACAGCTAAATCATACGCTGATATCGATAACGCACCAGAAGAAAAAGAACGTGGTATCACAATCAATACTTCTCACGTAGAATACGAAACAGAATCTCGTCACTATGCACACGTTGACTGCCCAGGACACGCTGACTATGTTAAAAACATGATCACTGGTGCTGCACAAATGGACGGCGGTATCTTAGTAGTATCTGCTGCTGATGGCCCAATGCCACAAACTCGTGAACACATCCTTTTATCTCGTCAAGTAGGTGTTCCATACTTAGTAGTATTCATGAACAAATGTGATATGGTAGACGACGAAGAATTATTAGAATTAGTAGAAATGGAAATCCGTGACCTACTTTCTGAATATGACTTCCCAGGCGACGACATCCCAGTAATCAAAGGTTCTGCTCTTAAAGCTCTTGAAGGTGAACCAGAATGGGAAGAAAAAATCGTTGAATTAATGGACGCTGTAGATTCTTACATCCCAACTCCAGAACGTCAAACTGACAAACCATTCATGATGCCAGTAGAGGACGTATTCTCTATCACTGGTCGTGGTACAGTTGCAACTGGCCGTGTTGAACGTGGTCAAGTTAAAGTTGGTGACGTAGTTGAAATCGTAGGTATCGCTGAAGAAGCTAAATCTACAACTGTAACTGGCGTTGAAATGTTCCGTAAATTATTAGACTACGCTGAAGCTGGTGACAACATCGGTGCTTTACTTCGTGGTGTAGCTCGTGAAGAAATCCAACGTGGTCAAGTATTAGCTAAACCAGGCTCAATCACTCCACACACAAACTTCAAAGCTGAAGTTTACGTTTTATCAAAAGAAGAGGGTGGCCGTCATACTCCATTCTTCTCTAACTACCGTCCTCAGTTCTACTTCCGTACAACTGACGTAACAGGTATCTGTAACTTACCAGAAGGCGTTGAAATGGTAATGCCTGGCGATAACATCGAAATGACAGTAGAACTTATCGCTCCAATCGCTCTTGAAGAAGGTACTAAATTCTCTATCCGTGAGGGTGGCCGTACTGTAGGCGCTGGCGTAGTTGCTTCTATCCAAAAATAATATTTAGCTTAGGCTAATTTCAAAACCAATCTGTAGGGACGCTTACAGATTGGTTTTTTATGTTAAAATATATAAGTGAAAGGAGCGTCAGCGTATGGAAATGAAGGTTTTATTGATAGAAGATGATCCATCAATTTTTGCAATGATCGAAGAGCGCTTTATGCAATGGTCATTACGTGTTGTAGGTCCAACTGATTTTCAAAAGGTGATGGATGATTTTATCGAAGAGAAGCCACAGCTTGTTTTAATAGATATTCAACTACCGGCATATGATGGCTTTCATTGGTGCCGTGAAATACGACATATTTCAAAGGTGCCGATTCTCTTTCTATCTTCACGAGATCATCCAATGGATATGGTAATGGCGATGCAGATGGGTGCCGATGATTTTATACAAAAACCCTTCCATATGGAGGTGTTACTTGCAAAGGTTCAAGCTATTTTACGCCGTACTTATGACTATGTTGAAGAAACAATGGATGTGACGCGTTTCAATGGGGCTGTTTTGGATTACGCGCGTAGTGAGATTATGTTTAATGGGCAGCTTGTTTCCTTAACTAAAAATGAACTGTTTATTTTACGAGTTTTATTGGAAAAGGCTAATCATATCGTTTCTAGAGAGGACTTAATGAGAAAACTATGGGACGATGAGCGCTTTGTGAATGATAATACATTGTCAGTTAATGTTAATCGATTACGTGCTAAGCTAGAGGATATCGGCTTACAGGATGTTATTGTGACAAAAAAGGGGCTCGGCTATATAGCAGTGACGCAGGTGACGTGAGTGAGAATGCTATTTTTATTTATAAGAGAACGGCTAGCATGGATTGGCTTTTTTGTTTTTCTTCTTGTCGTGCTTAACCTATTATTTTCTTTGGACGTTGGTTTAGTTGGCATCTCTATTTGGTATGTCAATATGATTATGGTTGTGGCGTTTTTTATTTTTTTATTATGGCGCTATACAAAGGAAATTGGTCAATTGAAAGATTTCCTGGGAAATGTAGATAGCCGGCTGGATGATGCTCATGCTAGAAGTTTAGCTCTATCACCTTTTCAGGAGGCATACTACCGAAAAATTGAAGACGTCTTCTATGATAAGGATGCAGAGCTGAATCATGCGAAGGTGCAGCTACAGGAGTATTCAGATGAGCTGCTAGCATGGGTACATGAAGTGAAGGCTCCTTTAACAACTATAAATTTAATGTTAGATCGTATTGAAGACTCGACTTTGCGGAGGAAACTAGAGACCGAATGGTTAAGGTTGCATTTGCTTGTCGATCAGCAATTACACCAAACACGTCTTGCAACGATTGAAAAGGATAATTTTTTAAGTGAAATAGAACTGCGGGCGGTTGTTTACAAAGAAATCCGCGCGATGCAAGCATGGTGCTTAGAAAAGGATATCGGCTTTGATGTCGGTGAATTAACAGAAGTGGTTTTAACCGATAGTAAATGGATAGCGTTCATTGTAAGGCAAATTCTATCAAATGCTATTAAATATAGCCCTATCAATACAGAAATCTTTATTTTTACTGAAGTTGAATCATCTGGTGCAACATTGTTACATATTAAGGATAATGGCATTGGGATTAGACCAAATGATATGCCACGGATTTTCCAAAAATCGTATACAGGAACTGCAGGCAGAGAATCTGCACAGTCAACGGGTATGGGCTTGTATTTAGCACATAACATTGCTCAAAAAATTGGCGTTCGTATTAGTGTACAATCCGTAGTAGGGGAAGGGTCAATCTTTACGCTACGATTCCCATTACAAAATGAGTATGCCAAACTAACAGGTAGATGACGAAATTGTCACCTACCTTTTTATATTGTCATGTAAAACGCACGAATTGAACGTGTAGACAGGGTACACTTGTAGTATAGAAAGGGGCGTTAATCTGTGGCAGTTTTAATTGGACGTAAAGTAAAAAAAGTATATGGTAAAAAGTTGACGGCACAAGAGGTGTTGAAGGGTATAGATTTAGAAGTGAATGAAGGAGAGTTTGTTGGCATTATGGGTCCGTCAGGCTCAGGGAAGACGACATTATTAAATGTGTTGTGTTCGATTGATTTTGCAACGGAAGGTGTCATTGAAATAAATGGTCAAAGCTTACGAGGGATGAAAGAAAAAGCTTTAGCTAATTTCCGTCGCGAACAGCTAGGGTTTATATTCCAAGATTATAATTTATTGGACACTTTGACAGTGAAGGAAAACATCTTGTTGCCATTAGCGATTAGTAAGTTACCGAAAGCTGTAGCAGAAAGTCGTGTCAAAGAGCTTACTTATTTACTCGGTATTGGAGATATATTAAATAAATACCCAAATGAAATATCTGGCGGTCAAAAGCAACGTACATCGGCTGCGCGTGCATTAATTACAAATCCATCAATGGTCTTTGCAGATGAACCTACAGGTGCACTGGATTCGAAATCAGCAACAGCTCTGTTGAAAAATTTGCAAAGTATTAATGAAACCAAGAAAGCGACAATTATGATGGTAACGCATGATGCAGTGGCAGCGAGTTTCTGTACACGTGTTTTGTTTTTAAAAGATGGGCTGATTTACAGTGAACTATACAAAGGTGATAAAACAAGACAGGCGTTTTTCCAAGAAATCATGCATACGCAAAGTGTGCTAGGCGGTGACGGTTATGAGTCTTAGTAAGCTTGTATTCCGAAGTATGAAGAAAAATATGAAACATTATTATTTATACTTCTTTGCACTTATTTTTAGTGTGACACTCTATTTTTCTTTTGTGACATTACAGCATAATGGTGAAGTTTTCGATTCCGTTCAAAAGAGTGGCACAGCATCAGCAGGATTTAAGGCTGCAACTTATATTTTGTACTTTATTATTTTATTTTTCGTGTTATATGCAAACCACTTATTTATGAAGCGTCGTAGCAAGGAAATTGGCTTGTATCAGCTAATAGGGATGACAAAGGGATTAATTGTGCGCTTACTGGCTTTAGAAAGTATTCTATTATTTGTAGGAGCTGTCGCTGTAGGGATACTCGTTGGTTTCTTTAGCTCCCGCCTAATTTCCATGATTTTATTGCGTATCCTTGAAAAAGAGACGCTTGTCAAAATGACCTTTAGCACACAAGCATTACAGCAATCAATCGTTGTTTTCGCTATATTATTAGTGATCGTTTTGTTGCAAATGACGTGGATGATTCACCGTGTATCGCTTCTATCCTTATTCAGTGCAGCTAAACAAGCAGATGAGCGTGTGAAACGTTTCAACCCATTACAAATGGTTATTGGCTTTTTAGGGCTTGTGCTTATTGTATATGGCTACTATGCATCAACGAAATTATTTGATATTAATAATGCAGGCAATTTATTTCTTAATATGATTATTATTTTGGCTACAACAATTGGGGGAACATTCCTAGTTTTCCGTTTCTCTGTAGCATTTATATTGAATGTTGTTCGTTTAAAGAAAAATGGACATTTGACTGTCCATGATGTTTTAGCGTTAACACCCATTATGCACCGCATGAAAAGTAATGCTAAATCATTGACCCTGATTACAGTTTTAACGGGTGTATCACTTGGGATTACCACATTATCATATATTGCGTATTATTCTTCAGAAGCGTCAGCCTATAGTCGAATACCTGGCGATTACATTTTACATGAAGAGCAAGGACAGGACTTTTTAAAGAAACTAGAGGCAAATAATATCGCTTATGATAAGGTTGAATATCGTTTACAAGGAGTTACAGCTACCATCGCTCAGTTAATGGCTGAAGAACAAAAAGATAGTCCATTTTATAACATGGAAGGCACGATTTATACCATTCCCCTTTCTGATTATCAACGTAGAAATCCAAATACAACAATTACGGGTAATGATGTTATTTTAACAAACTATGGTGGCTATATGGCGGAGATGTTCCCATTAGAAAAGGATCGTAATCTAGTCGTATCAGCAGGTAAACTTAAAGAAACATTGCATGTCAAAGCTATTCATGATGAAAGTATTATTAGTGGTACAGTAACATCAGGTGGCGGAGGTCCAATTTTTGTAGTGTCTGATGCATTGTTTGAAAAATTGTCAACGCAAGCAAAACTATTCCCTTGGCATAAACAAACTTCGATTACACTAAAGTCAAAAAAAGACCTGGCACTAGCTGAAAGATTATATGAAGAATCAAGCGCAAATGCAATTACTATTTTTGATAGTGATGGCAATACGCAAAATTATAAAATCAAGTCATTTGAAGCTGAACGCAAAGGAAATATTGAATCACTTGGGTTAACAATTTTTACGACGGCGTTTTTAGGCTTAGCATTTTTAATGACAACTGGTAGCATTCTGTACTTCAAACAAATGTCTGAAGCAGAAGAGGAACGAGGAGCTTATACGATTTTAAGAAAGATTGGCTTCTCAGAACGGGATATCATGAAGGGAATCTTTATGAAACAAGCGTTCAATTTTGGTGTTCCTTTACTGATTGGTCTACTTCATAGTTATTTTGCAGTGAAATCAGGATGGTTTTTATTTGGATCGGAATTAACAACGCCATTATGGATTGCTATGAGCTGTTACATCGCATTATATGCAATTTTTGCAGTTCTTTCGGTAGGTTATTATAAAAAAGTAATAAGAGAATCATTATAACTATTATATAGGAAGAAACTCTGAAAAACAGTATGATCTAATACAGGTCATGCTGTTTTTTAGAAGTTTCAATTTAATGAAATATTTCATAACAGCTTGACTTTCGTTTGTCAGAATATTAAAGTTTAACATATTAATAATCTAGTGTACGAAAGCGAAGTGTCTTTATGAATGCAGTAATTGTGGCAGTAGCTGTCATGTTAATATTAAGTTTGTTTCGAATCAATGTCGTCCTTTCGCTTGTTTTAGGAGCCTTTGCAGGGGGCTTAACAAGTGGTATGGGTATTCAAGCAACTGTTGATTCGTTTACAGAGGGGTTAGGGGCAGGTGCTACTATTGCACTTAGTTATGGTCTACTTGGTGGATTTGCTATAGCTATCTCGAAGACAGGTATACCTGACTTATTGATTGCGGGTATGTTAAACGTGTTAAATAAAAATGGTTCAAGTAATAGGAAGGACTTAGTAAAAGTATTAATTTTTCTCCTTATTTTTATCATGGCGATTTTTTCTCAAAACTTAATTCCAATTCATATTGCCTTTATTCCTTTACTAATACCACCGATTTTAAAAGTTTTAAATATGCTTGAAGTGGATCGTAGAATTATAGCAACACTGATTGCGGTTGGCTTAATTGGCACATATAGCTTTGTACCAGCAGGCTTCGGAGCCATTTTCCAAGAAATTGTGTCAACACAAGTTACAAATGCTGGAATGGTTGCACAAGCAAGTGATGTGCCTGTAGCAATGGCTATTCCTATCCTAGGTATGTTAGTAGGACTAGGGATTGCATTCTATGTATATCGCAAACCACGTAAATACAAAAATGCGGATGTAGAAACAGCGGCTTTAAATGTGAATGTTAGTAAAACAGTTATTATTTCTACGGCACTAGCATTAATTGTTTCACTTATCGCGCAAATCGCAACAGATTCCATGATTGTTGGCGCCTTTGCAGGGATCATGATTATGTATTTTACGGGTGCTCTAAAATGGAGAGAGGCCGATGAAATTCTATCAGAAGGTATGAAGATGATGGCATTCATTGGCTTTGTAATGATTGCCGCCAATGGGTTCGCTTCCGTTATCAATGCAACGGGTGATGTAGATAGTTTAATTACAAGCTCTCTGGCATACCTTGAAGGCAATAGAAGTTTGGCGGTATTTATTATGCTAGTGATTGGATTAGTTGTCACAATGGGCATAGGCTCTTCTTTTGCGACAGTACCGATTATTGCGACTTTATTTGTTCCGTTAGCACAAGGATTAGGGATGAGCCCTTTAGCAATATTGTGCTTAATTGGCACTGCGGGCGCATTAGGTGACGCAGGTTCACCAGCATCAGATTCAACATTAGGACCAACTGCTGGCTTAAATGTTGATGGACAACATAATCATATTTGGGATACATGTGTACCGACGTTTATCTTTATTAATATTCCACTTGTCCTATTTGGATGGATTGCCTGTGTATTCTTTCTATAATGTTGGGAAGCAGTTTCTAAATTTTAGAGACTGCTTTTTTTTGTTAATTGTTCGAAATGTTCGAAAACGTAGATAGCACAGGTTAAGTGTTGCAAAATCAATGAAAATTATATATACTAGTAAACGGCTTAAATAAGCGAGAAATATTAGTAGTAAAGAATATCTACAACATTTAAAAGAATTTAGCGAAAAGACTTGCTTATTCTTTTTTTATTGTATATAATGTTGAATGTTGGTCTTTGACTGCGATGAAACGAGAGGTTGCCGACACACCCGGCCGCTTTGCCATGGCGGTGCGTTGGAGAATTTTCGTGGAGAATGTCTAGAAAATAGGCGAGAAGGAGGGAAAATAATGGCAAAACAAAAGATTCGTATTCGTTTAAAAGCGTATGATCACCGTATTTTAGATCAGTCTGCTGAGAAAATTGTGGAGACTGCAAAACGTTCAGGTGCAAGTGTATCAGGTCCGATTCCACTTCCAACTGAGAAGTCTGTGTACACAATTCTACGTGCTGTTCACAAGTACAAAGACTCTCGTGAACAATTCGAGATGCGTACGCATAAACGTCTGATCGATATCGTTAACCCAACACCACAAACTGTTGATGCGTTAATGAAACTTGATTTACCATCTGGCGTTGATATCGAAATCAAACTTTAATGGTAAAAACAATATAACTTTTTAAAACTTACAGGAGGTGTGACAAATGGCTAAAGGAATCTTAGGTAGAAAAATTGGTATGACACAAGTTTTCGCTGAAAACGGCGATTTAATCCCGGTAACAGTTATCGAAGCTACTCCAAACGTAGTTCTTCAAAAGAAAACTGTTGAAACTGACGGCTACGAAGCTATCCAAGTTGGTTTCGAAGATAAGCGCGTTAAGCTTTCTAACAAACCAGAACAAGGTCACGTAGCAAAAGCGAATACTGCTCCTAAGCGCTTCATTCGTGAATTCCGCAACGTGAACGTTGAAGAATACGAAGTTGGTCAAGAAGTCAAAGTAGAAATTTTCGCAGAAGGCGATGTAATTGATGTAACAGGAGTTACTAAAGGTAAAGGTTTCCAAGGTGTTATCAAACGCCACGGACAATCTCGTGGTCCTATGGCCCACGGTTCTCGTTACCACCGTCGTCCTGGTTCAATGGGTCCAGTTGCTCCGAACCGCGTATTTAAACAAAAGAAATTACCTGGTCAAATGGGTGGCACAGTAGTTACAATCCAAAACTTAGAAATCGTAAAAGTTGATGCAGAACGTAACTTACTACTTGTTAAAGGTAATGTTCCTGGTTCTAAAAAAGCTCTAGTTACAGTTAAAACTGCAATTAAAGCTAACTAATCACTTCAAGAAAGGAGGAAACAGGAATGACAAAAGTATCTGTACTTAGTCAAACAGGTGCTTCAGTTGGTGAAATCGAGTTAAACGAAGCGATCTTCGGAATCGAGCCAAATGAAGCAGTATTATTCGACGCAGTAGTTGCACAACGCGCTTCTCTTCGTCAAGGTAATCATAAGGTTAAAAACCGTTCTGAAGTTGCTGGTGGTGGTCGTAAACCATGGCGTCAAAAAGGAACTGGTCGTGCTCGTCAAGGTTCTATCCGTTCTCCACAATGGCGCGGCGGTGGTATCGTATTCGGTCCAACTCCACGTAGCTATTCTTATAAATTACCTAAAAAAGTTCGTCGTTTAGCTCTTAAATCTGCTTTATCAGCTAAAGTAGTAGAACAAAACTTCTTAGTTCTTGATGCTCTTACACTAGCAGCACCAAAAACAAAAGAATTTACTAAAATCCTTAAAGATCTTTCTTTAGAGAAAAAATCTTTATTCGTAACTGCTGACCTAGATGAAAACGTAGCATTATCTGCTCGTAACATCCCTGGTGTAACAGTTTTAACTGCAAACGGAATCAACGTTCTTGATCTTTTAGGTCATGAAAAAGTTGTATTCACTAAAGCTGCAGTAGAAAAAGTTGAGGAGGTGCTTGGATAATGGAAGCACGTGATATTTTAAAACGTCCGGTCATTACTGAGCGTTCTTCAGAACTTATGGCAGAGAAAAAGTATACTTTCGAAGTAGACACTCGCGCTAACAAAACTCAAGTAAAAGACGCTGTAGAAGAAATCTTTGGCGTAAACGTTGAGAAAGTAAACGTTCTTAACTACAAAGGTAAATTCAAACGCGTTGGCCGTTACGGTGGTTACACAAACAAACGTCGTAAAGCGATTGTTAAACTAACTGCGGACAGCAAAGACATCGAATTATTCGAAATGTAATCCTTTAAGGATTTATGATTTGAACAATCAAGAAGGAGGGAAACACAATGGCGATTAAAAAGTATAAACCTACCTCTAATGGTCGTCGTAATATGACGTCTTTAGACTTTGCGGAAATTACAACTAACAAGCCTGAGAAATCATTGCTTGAACCAACTAAACGCAAAGCTGGTCGTAACAACCAAGGTAAAATCACTGTTCGTCATCATGGTGGTGGTCATAAGAAGCAATATCGTGTTATCGATTTCAAACGTGTTAAAGATGGCATTCCAGCGAAAGTTGCTACTATTGAATATGATCCAAACCGTTCTGCGAATATCGCATTAATTAACTACGCTGATGGAGCAAAAGCTTACATCTTAGCACCAAAAGGTCTAGAGGTTGGTCAAACAATCGTATCTGGTCCAGATGCTGATATTAAAGTAGGTAACACATTACCATTAGCAAACATTCCAATGGGTACAACAATCCATAACATCGAGTTAAAACCTGGTAAAGGTGGACAATTAGTACGTTCTGCTGGTACTTCTGCGCAAGTACTTGGTCGTGAAGACAAATACGTAATCGTTCGTCTACAATCTGGTGAAGTACGTTTAGTTCTTGCTACTTGCCGCGCTACAATCGGTCAAGTTGGTAACGAACAACATGAACTTGTGCACATCGGTAAAGCAGGTCGTAGCCGTTGGTTAGGTAAACGCCCAACTGTTCGTGGTTCTGTAATGAACCCTAACGATCACCCACACGGTGGTGGTGAAGGACGTTCTCCAATCGGACGTAAATCACCGATGACACCTTGGGGTAAACCAGCACTTGGTTACAAAACTCGTAATAAGAAAAACAAATCGGATAAATTCATCATCCGTAGTCGTAAAAAATAAAGTGGTTAAACTACGGTTCTATGTGAGAGCCGTGGTGGAATCACGGAGGGAGGTTCCTACATGGGTCGCAGTTTGAAAAAAGGACCTTTTGTTGATGACCACTTAATGAAAAAAGTGGAAGCACAAGAGGCTTCTGAGAAGAAACAAGTTATTAAAACTTGGTCTCGCCGTTCTACAATCTTCCCGAACTTCATCGGACTAACAATTGCTGTATATGATGGACGTAAACATGTTCCTGTATACGTAACAGAAGATATGGTAGGCCACAAACTTGGTGAATTCGCACCGACTCGTACTTACAAAGGTCACGGTGCAGACGACAAGAAAACAAGACGCTAATTTTGAGAGGAGGTAAATCCTAATGACACAAGCTAAAGCTATCGCTCGCACAGTACGTATCGCTCCTCGTAAAGTTCGTCTAGTTGTAGACTTAATCCGAGGTAAGCAAGTAGGTGAGGCAGTTGCAATTTTACGTCATACTCCAAAAGCGGCGTCTCCAGTCGTTGAGAAAGTATTAAAATCTGCAGTTGCTAATGCTGAGCACAACTACGATCTAGATATCAACTCTTTAGTAGTTTCTGAAGTATTCGTTGATGAAGGTCCAACATTAAAACGTTTCCGTCCACGTGCACAAGGACGTGCAAGCGCAATTAACAAACGCACAAGCCACATCACTTTAGTGGTATCTGAGAAGAAGGAGGGTTAATCCGTGGGTCAAAAAGTACATCCAATAGGACTGCGCGTTGGTATTATTCGTGACTGGGAGTCAAAATGGTACGCTGAAAAAGACTATGCAACTCTACTTCACGAAGACATCAAAGTGCGTAAATATATTGAAACGGCTCTTAAAGACGCTTCTGTTTCTAAAGTTGAAATCGAACGTGCTGCAAACCGTGTAAACATTACAATTCACACTGCTAAACCAGGGATGGTAATCGGTAAAGGTGGTACTGAAGTTGAAAACCTTCGTAAATACCTTGGCGAATTAACTGGTAAACGTGTACACATCAACATTATCGAAATTAAACGTGCTGATCTTGACGCTCGTCTAGTAGCTGAAAACATCGCTCGTCAATTAGAAAACCGTGTTTCATTCCGTCGTGCCCAAAAGCAAGCGATCCAACGCACAATGCGTGCTGGTGCAAAAGGAATTAAAACACAAGTATCTGGTCGTTTAGGTGGCGCTGATATCGCGCGTGCTGAACACTATAGTGAAGGAACTGTTCCACTTCATACTCTACGTGCTGACATCGACTATGCACACGCAGAAGCTGACACTACTTACGGTAAATTAGGCGTTAAAGTATGGATCTACCGTGGTGAAGTTCTTCCTACGAAGAAATCTGTGGAAGGAGGCAAATAATATGTTATTGCCTAAACGCGTAAAATACCGTCGTGAACACCGCGGAAACATGCGTGGCGAAGCGAAAGGCGGTAAAGAAGTATCTTTCGGCGAATGGGGCCTACAAGCTCAAACTGCTAGCTGGATTACTAACCGTCAAATCGAATCTGCACGTATCGCGATGACTCGTTACATGAAACGTGGCGGTAAAGTTTGGATTAAAATCTTCCCGCACAAACCTTACACGAAAAAACCTCTAGAAGTCCGCATGGGTTCTGGTAAAGGTTCTCCTGAAGGTTGGGTAGCAGTTGTTAAACCAGGAAAAGTAATGTTCGAAATTGCTGGTGTATCTGAAGAGATCGCACGTGAAGCACTTCGTTTAGCATCACATAAGCTTCCTGTTAAATGTAAGATCGTAAAACGTCAAGAAACTGGTGGTGAATCTAATGAAAGCTAATGAAATCCGTGACCTTGCCACTTCTGAAATTGAATTAAAAGTGAAATCACTGAAAGAAGAGCTTTTCAACCTTCGCTTCCAATTGGCGACTGGTCAATTAGAAAACACAGCTCGTATTCGTGAAGTGCGTAAAGCAATCGCGCGTATGAAAACTGTTATTCGTGAAAGAGAAATCAGTGCAAATAACTGATAAAGGAGGTTTTCAAGTATGACTGAGCGTAATCAACGCAAAGTTTACACGGGCCGTGTCGTTTCAGATAAAATGGACAAAACAATTTCTGTTTTAGTTGAAACTCACAAAAAGCACAAGCTTTATGGTAAACGTGTAAAGTACTCTAAAAAGTTTAAAGCTCATGATGAGCAAAACCAAGCGAAAATCGGTGATATCGTACGTATCATGGAGACTCGCCCGCTATCAGCTACTAAACGTTTCCGTCTAGTTGAAGTTGTAGAAAAAGCGGTTATTATTTAATAACTATTTCGGAACAACCAATTTCCGAAGGGAGGTAACCTAAGTGATCCAACAAGAAAGTCGTATGAAAGTTGCTGACAACTCAGGTGCACGTGAAGTTCTTACAATTAAAGTGCTTGGTGGCTCTGGCCGTAAAACTGCTAACATCGGTGATATCGTTGTTTGTACAGTTAAGAAAGCAACACCAGGTGGCGTTGTCAAGAAGGGTGACGTTGTTAAAGCTGTTATCGTTCGTACTAAATCAGGCGTACGTCGTAAAGACGGTACTTACATCAAATTTGATGAAAATGCTTGTGTAATTATTCGTGATGATAAATCACCACGCGGAACTCGTATTTTCGGACCTGTTGCACGTGAATTACGTGACAGCAACTTCATGAAAATCGTTTCTCTAGCTCCAGAAGTTCTTTAATTTCATGACAGTGCCAATCAAGGAGGTGCGACAGCATGCATGTAAAAAAAGGTGACAAGGTTAAGGTTATCACTGGTAAGGACAAAGGCAAAGAAGGAGTAATCCTAGCTGCTTTCCCTAAACAAGACCGCGTTCTTGTTGAAGGTGTAAACATCGTGAAAAAACACGTTAAACCTAACCAATTGAATCCACAAGGTGGGATTGTGAGCCAAGAGGCTGCAATTCACGTTTCGAACGTAATGCTAATCGATCCTAAATCTGGCGAGCCGACTCGTGTAGGTTATAAAATCGAAAACGGTAAAAAAGTTCGTGTTGCAAAAAAATCAGGTGCAGTAATCGACTAATTAGTAAATAAAAGAAGGGAGGTACACACATGAGCCGCCTAAAAGAAAAATATTTAAATGAAGTTTCTCCTGCTCTAATGAGCAAATTTGGATATAAATCAGTTATGCAACTTCCAAAAGTTGATAAAATCGTTATCAACATGGGTGTTGGCGATGCAGTTCAAAACTCTAAAGCGCTAGATGCAGCTGTAGAAGAATTGACAATTATCACTGGTCAAAAACCAGTAGTAACTAAAGCGAAAAAATCGATCGCAGGTTTCCGTCTACGTGAAGGTATGCCTATCGGTGCTAAAGTTACATTACGCGGTGAGCGTATGTATGAATTCTTGGATAAATTAATCGCAATCGCATTACCTCGTGTACGTGACTTCCGTGGTGTTTCTAAAAAAGCATTCGATGGTCGCGGTAACTACACTCTTGGTGTTAAAGAGCAATTAATTTTCCCAGAAATCGATTACGATAAAGTTTCAAAAGTACGCGGTATGGACATCGTGATCGTAACGACAGCGAACTCTGACGAAGAAGCTCGCGAGTTATTGACACAATTCGGTATGCCGTTCCAAAAGTAATTAAACAAGGAGGGCGAAAACGTGGCTAAAAAATCTATGATCGTTAAACAACAACGTAAGCAAAAGTTTAAAGTGCAAGAATATACACGTTGTGAACGCTGTGGTCGTCCACACTCAGTATATCGCAAATTCAAACTTTGCCGTATTTGTTTCCGAGAACTTGCATATAAGGGACAAATTCCTGGCGTTAAAAAAGCCAGCTGGTAATCCCCTAATTTGGGAAGGAGGTAAATGTAATGACAATGACTGATCCGATTGCAGATATGCTTACTCGCATTCGTAATGCGAACATGGTTCGTCACGAGAAGTTAGAAGTACCAGCTTCCAACGTGAAAAAAGAAATCGCTGAAATTTTAAAGCGTGAAGGTTTCGTACGTGACGTAGAATACGTGGAAGACAACAAACAAGGTATCATCCGTATCTTCTTAAAATACGGTAAAGATAACGAGCGCGTTATCACTGGCCTAAAACGTATTTCTAAACCTGGTCTACGTGTATATGCTAAAACAAATGAAGTTCCTAAAGTACTGAACGGTCTTGGTATCGCTTTAGTGTCAACTTCACAAGGTTTATTAACAGATAAAGAAGCTCGCGCTAAACAAGTTGGCGGCGAAGTTCTAGCATACGTTTGGTAATTAGCAATAAATGAATGGAGGTGCAACTAAATGTCTCGTGTAGGTAAAAAAATTATCGAGGTACCAGCTAACGTAACTGTTACTGTCGCAGCTGACAACACTGTTACTGTTAAAGGTCCTAAAGGCGAACTTGTTCGTTCTTTCCACCAAGATATGAAAATTGAGCAAGAAGGTAATGTGATCTCTGTATCTCGTCCTTCTGATTCAAAAGAACACCGCACAAACCACGGTACAACTCGTGCGCTTTTAGCGAACATGGTTACTGGTGTTTCTGCAGGTTTCGAAAAATCATTAGAACTTATCGGTGTCGGTTACCGTGCGCAATTACAAGGTAAAAAGCTTGTACTTAACGTAGGTTACTCTCACCCAGTTGAGTTCACACCAGAAGATGGTCTTGAAGTAGAAGTTCCTTCTAACACAAAAATCATCGTAAAAGGTATCAGCAAAGAACGCGTTGGCGCTCTTGCATCTAATATCCGTGACGTTCGTCCACCAGAGCCTTATAAAGGTAAAGGTATCCGTTACGAAGGCGAATACGTTCGTCGTAAAGAAGGTAAAACAGGTAAATAATGCTGCTTAAGCATTAGAAAGGAGTGACCCTTGTGATTACGAAACAGGATAAAAATCAAGTTCGTAAAAAACGTCATGCGCGAGTTCGTTCTAAAATCGCGGGTACTGCTGAGCGTCCACGCTTAAACGTATTCCGTTCTAACAAGAACATCTACGCTCAACTTATCGATGACGTAGCAGGCGTAACACTTGTTAGCGCATCATCTCAAGAAAAAGGTTTTGAAGGTGCTGGTAACAACGTAGAAGCTGCATCAAAAATCGGTGAAACAATCGCGAAACGCGCTGCGGAAAAAAACATTACTGCAATTGTATTTGACCGTGGTGGTTACTTATATCATGGACGTGTAAAAGCTTTAGCTGAAGCTGCACGTGAGAACGGTTTAGAATTTTAATAAGAAGGAGGGACACATTTCATGAGTCGAATTGACGCAAACAAACTTGGAGAACTTGAAGAACGCGTAGTTACTATTAACCGTGTTGCTAAAGTTGTTAAAGGTGGACGTCGCTTCCGCTTCACAGCATTAGTTGTAGTTGGCGATAGAAACGGACATGTTGGTTTCGGTACTGGTAAAGCTCAAGAGGTGCCAGATGCTATCCGTAAAGCTGTTGAAGATGCGAAGAAAAACTTAATCGAAGTGCCACGTGTAGGTGGAACAACTCCACACTTAGTGCTTGGTCGCTTCGGTGCAGGAGAAATCCTAATCAAACCTGCTGCTCCTGGTACAGGGGTTATCGCTGGTGGTCCAGTACGTGCCGTACTAGAACTTGCTGGTATTACTGATATTCTTTCAAAATCACTTGGATCTAACACACCAATCAATATGGTGCGTGCTACTGTTCAAGGTTTAACTGAATTAAAACGCGTAGAGGACGTTGCAAAATTACGTGGCAAATCAGTGGAAGAAATATTAGGATAAGGGGGGAATAATAATGGCTAACAAATTAGAAATCACCCTTACAAAATCTGTGATCGGTTCTAAACCGGCACAACGTAAAACTATTGAAGCTCTAGGATTACGTAAATTAAATCAAACTGTTGAGAAAGCTGATAACGCAGCTACTCGCGGTATGCTTGATAAAGTAGCTCACTTAGTTACTGTAAAAGAAAATTAATTTTTAATTAATGAACAAGGAGGTGCCACCCACTATGAAACTGCATGAGTTAAAACCAGCAGAAGGTTCTCGTAAACAACGCAATCGCGTTGGTCGTGGTATCGGTTCTGGTAACGGTAAAACAGCAGGTAAAGGTCATAAAGGTCAAAACGCTCGTTCTGGTGGCGGTGTTCGCCCAGGCTTTGAGGGCGGTCAAAACCCGTTATTCCGTCGTTTACCTAAACGTGGATTTACGAACATTAACCGTAAAGAATACGCTATCGTTAACCTTGACACATTAAACCGTTTCGAAGACGGTGCAGAAGTAACAACTGCATTATTACTTGAAACTGGTCTTGTGAGCAATGAAAAAGCTGGAATTAAAGTTCTTGGTAATGGAACACTTAACAAAAAGCTTACAGTAAAAGCTCATAAATTCTCAGCTTCAGCAAAAGAAGCAATCGAGAATGCCGGCGGAACTACTGAGGTGATTTAATGTTTCAGACAATCTCTAACTTTATGCGTGTTCGAGATATAAGAAATAAAATCATCTTCACTCTTTTAATGTTAATTATTTTCCGTATTGGTACATTCATACCAGTACCGAATGTTGACGCAACTGTATTAAAGGCAACTGATGAGTTTAACCTCGTTGGTTTCCTCAATACTTTTGGGGGTGGTGCGTTGCAAAACTTCTCTATCTTCGCGATGGGAATTATGCCATACATCACAGCCTCAATCATTGTTCAGTTATTGCAAATGGACGTAGTACCGAAATTTGCTGAATGGGCAAAGCAAGGTGAAGTCGGAAGACGTAAACTTGCACAATTTACTCGCTACTTTACAATTATTCTTGCTTTTATCCAATCATTCGCCATGTCATTTGGCTTCAACAAAATGTACGGTGGATCTTTGATTAAAGAAGAGGGAATTCTAACTTATATAACAATTTCAATTGTATTGACAGCAGGTACAGCATTCCTAGTATGGCTTGCTGAACAAATTACCGCACATGGTGTTGGTAATGGTATTTCTGTTGTAATCTTTGCTGGTATCGTGGCAGCATTACCTACAGGAATAAACCAAATCTATGCACAACAAATTGAGGGTGCAGGCGATAAACTGTTTATTAACATTATCATCCTTGCATTACTTGCTTTGATTTTACTTGCAATTGTCGTTGGGGTTATTTACGTGCAACAAGCACTTCGTAAAATTCCAATTCAATATGCAAAACGAGTTACTGGACGCAACCAACAAACTGGTGGTCAGCAAACGCACTTACCGTTAAAAGTAAATGCTGCAGGGGTTATTCCGGTAATCTTCTCAGTAGCGTTCCTTGTCACACCTCGTACGTTAGCAGCGTTCTTTGGTCAAAACGATATCACAGCATTCATTGAAAACACGTTCGATTATCAGAAACCTGTTGGAATGTTGATTTATGTTGCATTGATCGTCGCATTCACATATTTCTATGCATTCGTACAAGTGAATCCAGAAAATGTGGCAGACAACTTGAAAAAACAAGGTGCTTACATTCCAGGTATTCGCCCGGGTGAAAACACTCAAACGTATTTAACAAGCGTGTTATATCGACTAACATTTGTTGGTGCGATATTCTTAACTGTAATTGCAGTAATGCCGATTATATTCATCAACCTTATGAATCTACCTGCCTCAGTGCAAATCGGTGGTACTAGTATTATTATCGTAGTCGGCGTAGCGCTAGAAACGATGAAACAGCTAGAATCACAACTTGTTAAACGTCACTACAAAGGCTTTATGAAATAATGTTGATTTTTAGGGAACGTTCTTCGTTTCCTGAAATCAGCAAACCTTTTGTGGGAGGACTATTTCCGATGAATATCGTTTTAATGGGTCTGCCAGGTGCTGGTAAAGGTACACAGGCAGATAAAATTGTTGAGAAGTACGCAATTCCTCATATTTCTACAGGAGACATGTTCCGTGCCGCTATTAAAGATGGTACAGAGCTAGGCTTACAGGCTAAATCGTTCATGGATCAAGGTGCTCTAGTACCTGATGAAGTAACGATTGGTATTGTTCGTGAGCGACTTGCTAAAGCTGATTGTGATAAAGGTTTCCTATTAGATGGATTCCCACGTACAGTTCCTCAAGCGGAAGCATTAGACAGCATTTTAGCTGATCTTGGTAAAGCTATTGAACATACGTTAAACATTCAAGTTGAAAAAGATGAGCTAATTGCTCGTTTATCTGGTCGTCGTATTTGTAAAACTTGCGGTACATCTTATCATTTAATTTTCAATCCACCAGCTGTGGAAGGTAAATGTGATAAAGATGGCGGCGAATTATACACACGTGCGGATGATAATCCTGAAACGGTTGCAAACCGTCTTGAAGTAAATATGAATCAAGCACAACCTTTATTGGACTTCTATGAAGCAAAAGGTGTGTTAACAAATATTGATGGACAGCAAGATATTAATAAAGTGTTTGCTGATCTTGATGCTCTTTTACAGGGCAGCCGCAGCTGATACCCGGCTCCGGGCGCAGAATACTGCTTCCGCGGGAGGCATGCGGGAGCAACACCGAAACATAATTTTTTTGAGAGTTGCAAAAGCATATTGTGCCCGGTATATATTTCTTTTAAAAAGTGCAACATGACTTTTGAGAGAGTATAATGGGTTTCGTGGAAGCATCTGTGTAACGGGTATGAATATCTCATCAAAGACATTCCGGTATTCGTGTAAACATGGGAGATTCAGTGCCCATACTGGTCCTGTATATTCCGTGGATTGTGTGAAGCGAAACCAGACGAGCGTCTTTCAAACATCTCTCATACAATCCAAACATATGTTGAAACGAGGTTGCTTCTATAGTTGCAGCAGATATCCGTTTGATGTAACGATGAGAACTTTAATTTGCATATAGAGAGGAGAGACAGAGTAGATGGCGAAAGATGATGTAATTGAAGTCGAAGGGACAGTTGTTGAGACTTTGCCAAACGCGATGTTTAAGGTAGAATTAGAAAATGGACATGTGATTTTAGCACACGTTTCTGGTAAGATTCGTATGCACTTTATCCGTATTCTACCTGGAGATAAGGTTACTATCGAGTTATCTCCTTATGATTTAACTCGCGGTCGTATCACATACCGTTTTAAATAATCTTTTGCGCTCCGGACTACTAAGGAGGTTAGGTTAGATGAAAGTGAGACCATCTGTGAAACCGATCTGCGAAAAATGTAAAGTAATTCGCCGACGCGGTAAAGTAATGGTAATCTGTGAAAATCCTAAACACAAACAAAAACAAGGTTGATTCTAAAGGAGGTGCACAACGTACATGGCACGTATTGCTGGTGTTGACATTCCTCGCGACAAACGCGTGGTAATTTCATTAACTTACATTTACGGTATTGGTAAAACTACAGCTCAGAAAGTATTAGCTGGCGCAGGTATTTCAGAAGATACACGCGTACGCGACTTAACTGAAGATCAGTTAAACCTAATCCGTGAACAATTAGATTCTTACAAACTTGAAGGTGACTTACGTCGCGAAACTTCATTAAACATTAAACGTCTGATGGAAATCGGTTCATTCCGTGGTATCCGTCACCGTCGTGGTTTACCTGTTCGTGGTCAAAATACGAAGAACAATGCGCGTACGCGTAAAGGTCCTCGTAAAACAGTTGCGAACAAGAAAAAATAATACGTAAAGGAGGTTCCTTCTTAACATGGCTCGTAAACAACAAACTCGTAAACGTCGTGTGAAAAAGAATATCGAATCTGGTATTGCACACATTCGTTCTACATTTAACAATACAATTGTAACGATTACAGATATGCAAGGTAACGCTGTATCTTGGTCAAGTGCTGGTGCTCTTGGTTTCCGTGGTTCACGTAAATCTACACCATTCGCTGCTCAAATGGCTGCAGAAACTGCTGCTAAAACATCCCTTGAACATGGTCTGAAAACGTTGGAAGTAACTGTTAAAGGTCCTGGTGCTGGTCGTGAAGCTGCAATTCGTGCACTTCAAGCTGCTGGTTTAGAAGTAACTGCTATTAAAGACGTTACTCCAGTTCCTCACAATGGTTGCCGTCCGCCAAAACGTCGTCGCGTGTAATGGGTGCTTCTCATAGTGTATGAGAACATCATTTTTTGTACAGACTGTCTTGTGCAGATAATAAACGATACGTCAATGACGATCGAATCTATGATGGAAAGAACCTATACATTCGATGTTTTGAAGGAGGGTAAATGAAATGATCGAAATTGAAAAACCAAAGATTGAAACGGTGGAGATCAGCGAAGATTCCAAATATGGAAAGTTTGTTGTAGAACCGCTTGAACGCGGATATGGAAACACTTTGGGTAATTCTTTACGTCGTATCCTTCTGTCTTCATTACCAGGAGCTGCTGTCACTTCAATCCAAATTGATGGCGTTCTTCACGAATTCTCAACTGTAGAAGGCGTTGTGGAAGATGTAGCTTCAATTATTTTGAACGTGAAAAAGCTTGCTCTTAAAATCTACTCTGACGAAGAAAAAGTTATTGAGATTGATGTAAAGGGCGATGGAACAGTTACGGCTGCTGACATTACACATGACAGTGACGTAGAAATTTTAAACCCAGATCTATATATTGCAACAATCGCTAAAAACGGTCATTTACGTATGCGTATGTACGCTCAACGCGGCCGTGGTTACACTCCTGCTGATCAAAACAAACGTGAGGATCTTCCTATCGGCGTGATCCCGATCGACTCTATTTACACTCCAGTATCACGCGTCAATTTCCAAGTGGAAAATACTCGTGTAGGTCAGTCTTCTGACTACGACAAACTTTCTCTTGATGTGTGGACAGATGGTAGCATCGGTCCGAAAGAGGCGATTTCGCTCGGAGCAAAAATTTTAACCGAGCATCTAAACATCTTCGTTGGCATGACAGATGAGGCTCAAACTGCTGAAATCATGGTCGAAAAAGAAGAAGATCAAAAAGAAAAAGTTTTAGAGATGACTATCGAAGAACTTGATCTTTCTGTTCGTTCTTACAACTGCTTAAAACGCGCTGGTATTAATACAGTACTAGAACTTGCGAATAAGTCAGAAGACGACATGATGAAAGTTCGTAACCTTGGACGTAAGTCATTAGAAGAGGTAAAAGCGAAGTTAGAAGAGCTTGGTTTAGGGTTACGCAAAGAAGACTAAGCGATTTAAACAAAACTTATAAGATCAGATATTTTTTATAAAGGAGGGAAACATCCATGGGTTACAGAAAACTTGGTCGTACAAGTTCTCAACGTAAAGCGATGTTACGTGACTTAGCTACTGATTTAATCATCAACGAGCGTATCGAAACTACTGAGGCTCGCGCTAAAGAAGTACGTAAAGCTGTTGAAAAAATGATTACTTTAGGTAAACGCGGAGATTTACACGCACGCCGTCAAGCTGCTGCATTCATCCGTCGTGAACTAGTAACAACTACTGACGAAGAAGGTAACGAAACAACTTCATTTGCGCTACAAAAGCTATTTGATGATGTTGCACCACGTTACGCAGAACGTCAAGGTGGTTACACTCGTATTCTTAAAGTAGGTCCTCGTCGTGGTGACGGTGCACCTGTTGTTGTGATTGAATTAGTTTAATCATAAGAGAAAACAAGTGGTGAAGAGGGTGGAACCACCACCCTCTTTCTTTATAAACGATTTATACGACAAATAATTAAGCTGAGCGTTATGATGAGCGGACACTGTTGTGTGGCGTCTCGTTTAGCTCTCCGCACCTCATTCAAAAGAGGCAAGGGCTTGAGCACCCGTGTTTCTTGTAAATGTAACGACTAGCGCATTTCTATCGAATGAGGTGCGCGCTTTTTTATTATTATTTTAATGAACAACGAAACAGCGCCAATTGATGGTGCTTTTTTTAATATAAAAGAATAAGCGCGTAGGCACTTTTCTTATACCGACATATTGATTGTAGTAGAATTCATACATAAAAAAGTGTAAGTTAGTTAGTATAGCTGAGCATGTAGAGAGGAGTTCTAGAAATGCCCGAAATTTTATCGTTAAATAATGTGACGTTTTCATATACACCTGAAAATCAAGAGCTGCGAAACGCTGTTGAAAATGTAAGCTTTGCCGTCCAAGAAGGTGAGTGGATTGCCATCGTTGGTCATAATGGTTCAGGGAAATCTACGATCGCCAAATTAATGAATGGTTTATTATTCCCGCAGCAGGGGGATGTTCGTATACTACGTGAAGTCTTAAATGAAGACAACCTATGGGCATGTCGCTCACAGATGGGCATGGTGTTTCAAAATCCAGACAATCAATTTGTAGGGGCAACCGTGCAAGATGATGTTGCCTTTGCACTTGAAAATAACGGCATACCGTTTGAAGAAATGGTAAAACGTGTACATGCCGCGTTGGAACAAGTGAAGATGAGTAATTTTGTGGATCATGAGCCACATCATTTATCGGGTGGACAGAAGCAACGTGTTGCGATTGCAGGTGCATTAGCATTGAAGCCAAAGTTGCTTATATTAGATGAAGCCACATCTATGTTAGATCCACAGGGCCGTGTCGAAGTATTACAAACTGTCCAAACATTACGCGCAGAAACAGGGTTAACGGTGTTATCCATTACCCATGATTTAGAAGAGGCCATGTTAGCTGATCGTATACTATTTATGAACGATGGTAAGAAGTTTGCGGAAGGATCACCTGCTGAAATTTTTTCACTGGGGGACAAATTAACGGAGCTAGGGCTTGATTTACCATTTGCCATGAAGTTATCAAAGTTATTGCAAAAGGAAGGTGTTCCGTTAATGGGACAACATATGACAGAAGAAGAGTTGGTGAATGATCTATGGACATCAAACTTCAACAAGTAAGCTATGCCTATTCTCAAGGTACACCTTTTGAAAAACGGGCATTATTCGATGTGAATTTTGAGATTCCATCCCATACGTACCAAGCAATTATTGGTCATACGGGTTCTGGTAAATCGACCATTCTTCAACATTTTAATGCGCTGTTAAAGCCCACAACGGGCATTGTGCAATTAGGCGATCGCACAGTGGAGGCAGGTAAAAAGGCTAAGGATTTAAAAGCAGTTCGCCAACGTGTGGGTATTGTATTTCAATTTCCAGAGCATCAGTTGTTTGAAGAAACGGTATTAAAGGATATTATGTTCGGGCCAATGAACTTTGGTGTCTCAGCAACAGAGGCAGAGGCGCGTGCTCGAGAGCTTGTCCGTTTAGTTGGTTTGCCTGAAAATGTGTTGGAAAAGTCACCATTTGATTTATCTGGTGGACAAATGCGACGTGTGGCCATAGCGGGTGTTTTAGCAATGGAGCCAGAAGTTATTGTTTTAGATGAACCAACGGCTGGGCTAGATCCCCGTGGTCAAAAGGAAATTATGGATATGTTTTATACATTACATCAAGAGCGTAATTTAACGACGATTCTTGTGACACATAGTATGGAAGATGCAGCTCGTTATGCGGACAATATTATCATTATGCATGAGGGCAAAAATGTATTGAGTGGAACACCGCGTGAGATTTTTAAAGATATTGAGACATTGAAACAATTCCGTTTAGAGCCGCCTCGGATTGTGCGCTTTCAGCAAAAAGTTGAAAAGATGATTAATACATCTTTGGCAAAGGTATGTTTAACTGAAGAGGAGCTAGCGATTGAAATGGCTCGATTATTGAGAGAGGAGCGTGCAGAGTCATGATGGAGAAAATGATATTCGGGCGCTTCTTGCCAGGAGATTCTCCTGTTCATAAGCTTGACCCACGTTCTAAACTCGTTTTCGTATTTGCATTTATCATTATCGTATTTTTAGCGAATAATACGATAACATATGCAATGCTCTTAGCTTTTACGTTACTCATTGTTCTAGTATCTCGTATACGTTTGTATTTTTTAATAAATGGTCTAAAGCCCGTGCTGTTTTTAATGGCGTTTACATTCTTGCTGCATATTTTTATGACCAAGGAAGGCGACCTACTATTTCATTGGAAGTTTATCTCCATCTATGAGGGCGGTGTTCGCCAAGGGATTTATATTTCCACACGTTTCCTTGTACTAGTGTTTATGACATCCATTTTAACACTGACAACATCACCAATTTCCATTACAGATGGGATTGAAGTATTGCTTAATCCATTGAAAAAAATCAAGGTTCCTGTCCACGAGCTAGCATTAATGATGTCCATTTCACTGCGTTTTATTCCAACGTTGATGGATGAGACAGATAAAATTATGAAGGCGCAAATGGCGCGTGGTTCAGATTTATCTTCTGGCCCAATAAAAGACCGTATTAAAGCCGTTGTTCCATTGTTAGTACCGCTCTTTGTAAGTGCCTTTAAACGTGCAGAGGACTTAGCGACCGCGATGGAGGTGCGAGGATATCGAGGCGGCGAAGGTCGTACGCGTTATCGTCAACTCAAGTGGGATATGGGCGATACATTTGCGCTTGCCTTACTCGCGGCAATGGCGGTTTTATTATTTTTCTATAGAAGTTAAAGGAGTAGCTTGATGCGACGATTAAAAGCAATTATTAGTTATGATGGAACGCAATTTTCTGGTTATCAAGTGCAACCAGGAGAGCGTACAGTACAAGCTGAAGTAGAGCGTGTACTTGCCGTTATGCATAAAGGTAACAAGGTCAAAGTAACGGCAAGTGGTCGCACGGATGCAAGAGTACATGCAACTGGACAAACACTACATTTTGATACGCCGCTTGCAATACCGGTAGAAAAATACATGAAAGCGTTGAATGTACAGCTTCCTAGAGATATTCGTGTCTTATCCATTGAGGAAGTGGCAGCTGACTTTCATGCGCGTTATAGTGTAACAGGAAAACGCTATCGCTATATATGGTCGTGTGAGCCTGTACAAAGCCCGTTTCGTCGATATTACACAGTAGAGACCAATGGGGTTAAACCAGACGTTACAGCGATGCAGGAGGCAGCTAAGGCGATTATCGGGACACATGATTTCTCATGCTTCTGTGCAGCGAATACAAGTGTCCAAGATAAAGTGCGCACCGTTCATAAGCTCGATTTTGAATGGCATGGTGAAGAGCTACATATGGTGATTGAAGGTAGTGGCTTCTTATACAATATGGTACGCATTATTGCCGGAACTTTATGGGAAGTGGGCATAGGACGTCGAGAAGTGCAAAATGTCGAGCTAGTCGTTGCATCAATGAATCGCGATAAGGCTGGCAAAACGGCGCCACCACAAGGTTTATACCTTGAAAAAGTGTTTTATTAAGGTCGATTGTTTAATAGAATACGGTATGTTTTATAGAAGCGGCAATTCGCTTTAAAGAGAAAAAATTTTAGGTGAAAAGGGACAATGCAAATGCCAAACGTTACCCTGTACAACTTCACCAGGTGTTTAATGAAATTACTTGACTTTAAAAGTCATTCATTATATGATAACAGATGGTATTTTCATTACCACCACAAATAAGCCCCGAAACTTATAGTGTAGACTAATGAAAAATAACGGTAATCGAATCGATTAGGAGGATATATACATGCGTACAACATTCATGGCTAAAGGTCACGAAGTAGACCGTAAATGGTTAGTAGTTGATGCAGAAGGCCAAACTCTTGGACGTTTAGCTTCTGAAGTAGCTGCAATCTTACGTGGTAAACATAAACCAACATTCACACCAAACGTTGACACAGGTGATCACGTAATCATCATCAACGCTGACAAAATCCATTTAACTGGTAACAAATTAGAGGGTAAACTTTACCGTCACCACACTCAATTTGCGGGTGGTTTAAAAACTCGTACTGCTGGCGAAATGTTAGAAAAGTACCCAACACGTATGATCGAATTAGCTGTAAAAGGGATGCTTCCTAAAAACTCTTTAGGTCGTAAAATGTTCGGTAAACTTAACGTTTACACTGGAACTGAGCACCCACATGCTGCACAAAAACCAGAAGCATATGAGCTTCGCGGATAATATAAATTAAGAGGAGGATATTACTTTGGCACAAGTTCAATACATCGGCACTGGTCGCCGTAAAAGCTCTGTAGCTCGCGTACGTTTAGTACCAGGTACAGGTAAAATTGTTATCAACAAACGTGAAATCGAAGAATACGTACCATTCGCTGCATTACGTGAAGTAATTAAACAACCACTAGTAGCTACTGAAACTACAGGAAGCTATGATATCCACGTAAACGTTAACGGTGGTGGATACACTGGTCAAGCTGGAGCTGTACGTCATGGTATCGCTCGTGCTCTACTTCAAGTAGACCCAGATTTCCGTGCTGCACTTAAATCAGCTGGATTACTTACTCGTGATTCACGCATGAAAGAACGTAAAAAACCAGGTCTACGCGGCGCTCGTCGTGCACCTCAGTTCTCAAAACGTTAATCAACCGATTCTATACGTTTTCAAAACCCTTTCCCACTTTTGTGGGGGAGGGTTTTTTGTGTTTAAATTTAAACTAACTATAAAAACTATAATAAATTAAAACTTCATAAAACTTTCTAATGCTTTAGCTGCTCTTTCCTTAGCGGAATTTGTGACATACATATAGATATCCATTGTCGTCTTAATATCACTATGTCCTAGACGCGGTTGAACATCTTTTATTGTCTCACCTGTTTCAAAGAGTAAAGAAGCATGAGTATGACGTAAAGCATGTACGGTGATTTTAAGTAGCTCAGAATGATGAATAAGAAAGTGGTGAAGTTTATGAACTTTAAATGCGCTAAACGAAAGAAATCAAAATCATTGTGTATAGAATAATAACGAGAAAAGATTAACTGCTTAGAATCTTCTCCAATATCTTTTGAGAAGTATAAACAATGTCCATACCGTGAGCAAATAAGCTAAAAATATTGACATGCTCTTTAACAGGAATTTTCGAAAAAATTCGATCCTTTTTTAGATTGAATTAGTGAAGGAAATAAAGGTAGTTAGGATGGGATGGATAATAGGCTGTCATATCACATAGCGAAATATAACATGTTTATAGGGAATTAGATAATGTATGATTAGATAAAATTATTTATAATAAGGAGGAAATTTAATGGATTTATTGCACCCTATATTCGGAAAGTTAGAGTTAAATGAATTTGATGAATACCAAGCAATTACACTTATAAAGTTTTCAGGATTAGAAAAAGAAGTGAAAATAACTTTTGACGATGAAATCAACGAGAAACATTGTCAAGCATATCAATATTTTATAGAAAATTTAGATAGAATAACTGCGGATATAATACAGTCAATCATAAAATATCAGAATGAATGTCATGATTACACTAACTATACATCGAGTTTTAAATATTTTGAAAATACCAATGATGTCTTAGGTAATACCGAACTTTTTGAAATTGTTCTTCAAACCGAACTTCATGGAGTAGTTACGGACTCAGACCTCTATCATAAAGTAATGAAAGAAGAACTAAATGGCACGGAAGAGGAAAGATACGTAGTGCTATTGTTTGAAGCAAAATGGTTAAATGATGATTATCGCATCTTAAGTATTGCTTTGGCGAATGAAAAAGTGATTTATGTGACAGATGAAAATATTACAGTTTAATTTGGAGATTATGAGCATAGGAGTATTCTTCACATAAAACAAAGGAAAAAGGCATTAACAAGAAAGGAAAAATTCTTATTGTTAATGCCTTTTATTTTTGCTTAAATGGATCTTTTATAAGCATTTATTGTTGAAGTGTATTGTAATATTTTTGGATTTACTAATCCCTCACGTAAATCCATCATCCCCAATTGTCCCATTCTATTCAATAAAGGAATCAACCAACTACCACTTGGAGCACCTTGTAACACTTTGATTTGATTGGATGATAACTTTGAAACTTTACTAGCATCAATGGGTTCTTTTGCATTTTCTATTGTTTCTTGAAAAGCTTTCAAATCAGTTTTATACATATTCTCGCCAACTTGTTCAGTAAAACCTTTATATCCGTAAGCTCCTTGGAGAATAGTCATCCTTATACTCATATCTTCCATAGAAACCATTTTTCAACACACCTCCCTTCAATCAGTTATTAAATTATAAATGTGGAATATTTATAGTTCTTTCCATGGTATTCCAAGGGGAACTAAGTGAAGTAGAATTAAACTTATATAATGCAGAAGCCCCGCTTGAGATTTTTAAGTCTGAATTAAAAGTTACTGTATGATAGGTACCATCTATAATTCTGTCATTATTAAAATCTAAGGAAGCAACATTAATTTTATAGTCACGATTTTGATAGGTAATACGCTCATTATCCAACCATTGATTTTCACTTCCATACCCAACTTGCATGACTGCTACAGTAACAGTGCCTGAAACTGCATGAGAAGTTTGCTGCAAGCCAATATCCTCAGTTTGTTCATTGTTTGTTCCAACTTGAGATACTACTTTGTCAATATAAAGAGCAGTTAATGGTGGTGCTGGACCTCTTAGAACTGGATAGTTTTCCAATTCTTCTTTAGGAGCTTCATCTGAAACTACTTGCGTAATAGTCCAATCTGGATGTTTTGCTTTTAGATTTTCAATTAATGGGTCTACTTCAATTATATCTTTTTCTACTTCTGAAGCTTCAGCTGTGTTTAGCCCTAACAAACCACTTGTTAAAATCCCAACCGTTAGTAAATATTTCTTCATTTACAACTTCTCCTTTTACATTATTTGTAATACGCATTAATTATATTATAAAAATTACAATATAAAACAATATTTAACAAAATAATTAATTATTTTTAAATCTTTAGGATAAATTATGTCTTTTTAAGTGTTTTTTAAGACAATAATTCAAATTAACGTTTTCGTTTTTTACTCTCAAAATTTTTTGATATATTTTTCAGCTCTGAATGGAAGATTAGATTGTTTGTCTTTTGTTCTAAAACTGATGGAATTAACAAGATAAAAATTTTTGTATTAGAAAAGAGTTTGATTAATAAAAATATTGAAAAATATTAGCTACCTTTAGTAAAATCTAAAAAAAGAATAGTAGATGCTAAGCATTTAGGGATTTAAAAATTACATAGACAAGCATGTGGAAACATTCTTATGAATATGGAAAAGAAGCGAGACGTTGCTGCAAAGTGTTTACTAGTATGCTTTGTTATTTTTAATTTCTTAACTACTGAAATTTTTGCTACATCAAAACAGTTTAGATATACAGGCTACTTCATTTGTTTCCTCATTGCTTTATTTTTACGTAATAAATTTAAAGATAAAAAATCGGACTAACTTATATAAAAGTACAAAAACCATCTTTCAAAACGTTTCTAGTGTTTGAGGGGTGGTTTTTGGTGTTTACATTACTTGTAATAGCGTTGTGACAACTATTATCTGAAATACATTCGAAAATGTATTAATGAAAATTTTTTTCATACAATTCTAATTATTGAAAATTATTTCTTTTTATATTATTTTAATTTTGAAAGCACTTTTATGTAATGAATGTTTAGATAGGGGGTGTATACATATGAATCTTTTGGATAGAATGCGAGATCAATTTCATTCCTTTACGGAAAAAGAACAAGTTATTGCGAGTTACATCATTCAGAGAACAAGCATACAGAATGAAAATATAACTGTATTGGCAAAAGAATTGAATACTTCACCTGCAACTATAACTCGCTTTTGTAAAAAGGTAGGCTGTAAAAGTTTTATTGAGATGAAGATGGAGTTAGAAAGAGGAGCTGCTATACACAAAAGTTTAAACAATCAACGAACATAAAAATGTATCTTAATTTGTATGGAACTTTGGCTTGGGCATTTGTCATCCGCAAATTTATGGGCATATGGTTTGAAAACAATTGTTGATGAAAGCGTTTTAATCGTCTTAAACAATCATACGAAAAAGTGAGGTTAAGCAAAATGAAAAAAATATTATTCTGCTCAATACTACTTATTTCAATTATTATAGCAGCGGGCTGTAAATCTAAAAGTGAAAGTGAAGCGACAGAATCCTCTGAAGAAGCATCAGTAGAATCCTCCGAAGAATTATCAGGAGATATTGTGATGTGGCATTCATTTACACAAGGACCTAGACTAGAAAGCATTCAAAAAACAGCAGATCAATTTATGAAGGATCATCCAAAAGTAAACATAAAAATTGAAACATTTTCATGGAATGATTTTTATACAAAATGGACAACAGGTTTAAACTCAGGAAATGTACCGGACATAAGCACAGCGCTCCCTAATCAAGTTATAGAGATGGTAAATTCAGATGCATTAATCCCGCTCAACGATACGATTGACAAAATAGGTAAAGAAAAATTCAGTAGCAATGCATTAGATGAAGCAAAAGTGCAAGACAACTACTTTTCAATACCACTGTACTCACATGCACAAGTAATGTGGGTTAGAACTGACTTATTGGAAAAATATAATTTAGAAGTGCCCAAAACTTGGGATCAATTATATGAAGCAAGTAAGAAAATGAAGGAAGACGGAGTTTATGGAGTATCTGTTCCGATGGGGACGAATGATTTTATGGCGACAAGATTCCTCAACTTTTATGTAAGAAGTGCTGGCGGAAGCTTACTAACGAAAGATTATAAAGCTGATTTAACAAGTAAGATTGCACAGGACGGTATTAAATACTGGATCAAAATGTATGAAGAAATATCCCCGAAAGACTCCTTAAACTTCAATGTTTTACAACAAGCTACGTTATTTTACCAAGGAAAAACAGCATTTGATTTCAACTCAGGTTTCCATATTGGTGGCGTTCAAGCTAATAGCCCACAATTGTTAAATTCTATTGATGCGTACCCTATTCCAAAAGTAAATGAATCTGATCCTGATTACGGGATTGAAACATCCAACGTACCTTTGGTTATTTGGAAAAACTCAAAGCACGCTGATGTCGCGAAGGCATTTTTAGAAAAGCTATTTGAAGAGGGCAACTATCTTGAGTTTTTAGATGCAACACCTGTGGGCATGTTACCAACGATTGATAATATTATAGATAATCCTGCTTATAAGGAAAATGAAATAAGAAAGCAATTTGAACATGCTGAAGAAGTAATTACTAAAGCTGTAAAAGAAGGAACAGCTATTGGCTATGAGAATGGTCCAAGTATTCAAGCGGGTATTATGACGAACCGACATATTATTGAAGAAATGTTCCAAGATATTATTTCAAATGGCACAGATCCGATGGAAGCAGCAAAAAAAGCGGAAATGAAGCTCAATGATATATTCGAAACAGTAGCTGTAAATTAGAGGGAAGTATAAGAAGGCGACGACTCAAGTGGGACAAGCAAGGAAAGAAAATCTACGGCTAAGTTAGCGAGAAAGCGGCTCTGCTTGCCCACGATCGTCTGCCGATTTCCAATAGACATGTTGGAAAGAAGAATGGAGTTGAATGTTCGTTGGACATAGTAGTCACGCAAAAGTAAAAAATAGTTTCACTTTTTGCTTTGAAAGAAAGGAGTCAACATGCTAATAAAGAAATTTGATTACGCCCGCTGGCTATTTGTAATGCCAGCAATAATAGTTGTCGGTTTACTATTTATCTACCCATTTTTATCTAGTATTTATTTCAGCTTTACAACGAAAAATTTATTATCATCGAACTATCAATTTGTCGGTCTTGAGAATTATAGAAAAGTATTAGCTGACCCAGATTTTTGGAACTCATTTTTTAATTCATTAAAATGGACTTTCTTTTCTTTAGTCGGTCAAGTTTTAGTTGGCTTTATTTTAGCTCTAGCTATACATAGAATAAAGCGATTTAAATGGTTATATCGAACACTGCTTATTATACCTTGGGCATTTCCAACGATAGTTATCGCCTTTTCATGGCAATGGATATTAAACGGAGTGTACGGTTATTTGCCAAATCTAATCGTCAAATTAGGATTGATGAATAATCCACCTGCATTTTTTACTGATAGTACGTGGGCGTTTGTTTGTTTAGTAGGAATCAATATTTGGTTTGGTGCACCTTTAATCATGGTGAATGTATTATCGGCATTACAAACCGTTCCGCAAGAACAATTTGAAGCGGCTAGAATTGATGGTGCTTCCTCTTGGCAAGTATTTAGGTTTATCACGTTACCCCATATTCGGGTAGTCATTGGCTTATTAGTCGTATTAAGAACAATATGGATTTTTAACAACTTCGATATTGTGTACTTACTAACAGGAGGGGGACCTTCAAATGCCACAACGACACTCCCTATCTTTGCCTATAACCTTGGTTGGGGAACACAGCTATTAGGACGTTCCTCTGCAGTAACGGTATTGCTATTTTTATTCCTTTTAACAATTTGTTTACTTTATTTCTATATTATAAGGAAATGGGAAAAGGAGTCGAAATAAAATGGTTAAAAATAAAAAAACAATTGTAAGTTCGTTTCTGTCTCATGCTTTGCTTATAATAGCTACTATTCTTGCCGTATTCCCTTTAGTATGGATTTTCCTCTCCTCGGTTAAAGGCAAAGGTGAGTTAACGCAATTCCCAACAAGATTTTTTCCAAAGGACTTTACATTAGAGTATTTTATCCACGTAATTAGAGATTTACATTTTATAGAGAATATCAAAAATAGTGTGTTAATCTCCTTAAGTACAACGGTCATTGCTATTATTATTTCCTCAACTGCAGCGTATGGAATAGTGAGATTTTTTCCGAAATTGGGTTCGATTATGTCGAAATTATTAATCACTACCTATATATTCCCACCTATATTATTAGCCATTCCATACTCTTTAGTAATGGCAACCATTGGTCTAAGTAATAGTCTAATTGGTTTAATTATCGTTTATCTATCATTTAGTGTCCCGTATGCGGTATGGCTATTAGTTGGGTTTTTTCAAACAGTACCCATTGGCATAGAAGAGTCTGCCCAGATTGATGGAGCAAATAAATTTACTATATTTTTTAGAGTTGTGTTACCTATCGTAGCTCCTGGGATTGTCGCTACGGCCATTTATACGTTTATCAATGCATGGAATGAATTTTTGTATGCCTTAATCTTAATTAATGATACTAGCAAAATGACCGTTGCAGTTGCTTTAAGATCATTAAACGGTTCGGAAATTTTGGATTGGGGAGATATGATGGCAGCTTCTGTCATCGTTGTGTTGCCATCGATTATCTTTTTCATTTTTATTCAAAATAAAATTGCAAGTGGGCTTTCGGAAGGTGCCGTTAAATAATTAGATGGAGGTGTTATGTTAATGTTTAAAGTCGGAACATTTAAAATAATGATTATCGTATTATTTTTCGTTTTTAGTACTTTAGGAAGTGCTCCAGTAAATGCGAAAGATAGTTCAAATCCTGCTAAATTAGTTTATCAGACAGATAATTTGGAATTGAAGAACCAAGGGAAAGATATTACGAATAATGTGAAAGACGTATTGGATAGTGAATCTACGACCATTATCATTAAGTTTAAAACCGATAATCAAAATGCATTACAAGCTTTGTTTAGCTCGTCTAATAATAATCCTTATTTTAGAAATAACTATTTTGATATTTTTATGAGAAATAACGGAGAGTTAGGAATCGAGGTAAGGGATGCGACGGAACATATTAATTATTTATTTGCTAGACCAGCATCACTATGGGGGAAGAGTAAAAATAAAACAGCATTAAATGCGATAGCATTCGTGGCAAATGCAGAAGAGAAATCGTATAAGTTATTTGCAAATGGAGATAAGATTTTAGAGGAAAACGTTTCGAACTATAAATCGTTAACGGACATTTATGGAGTAAATACGTTCTTGATTGGTGGCGTGAATCGTGAAGGGAAATTAGAGTTTGGCTTTGATGGAGAGATTTACACGTTGGCAATATACAACGGTGTACTGACTGACGATGTATTATTACATGAAACAAGCAATGCGTTAAATAAAATGATATTTACATCAGGTGATGCATCCAAGGCAAATTATTTTAGAATTCCTGCTTTGTATACATTAAATTCAGGGAGAGTCTTAGCAAGTGCAGATGCAAGATATGGGGGGACACATGATTCGAGAAGTAAAATTAATATCGTTACGTCATATAGTGATGATAATGGTAGAACGTGGACTTCCCCGAAGTTTGCATTAAAATTTGATGATTATGAAGAACAGACAATCGAATGGCCAAGAGATAATGTTCGTAAAAACATACAGATTAGCGGTAGTGCTTCATTTATAGATTCTGCATTAGTGCAAGATAAGCAGACGAATAAGGTTATTTTAATGGCCGATTTTATGCCTGCGGGGATAGGGAACCATAATGCATTAAAAAATGACTCTGGTTATAAAGAAATAAATGGGACGTATTATTTGAAGTTAAGGAAATCGAATGAATCTACTTATCATTACTCAATTAGAGAAAATGGAGTCATTTTTAATGATACGGTCAATCAGCCTACAGAATATAAAGTTGATGCCTATTACAATTTAATGAAAAATGATGATTATTTATATGTACCACAATATTCAGTGAGGTTTGATAACGATAGGCTAATCGAATATCAAAATGGAAAAAATGTCAAAATGAATATTTTTTATAAGGATTCACTCTTCAAAATCACCCCGACCAATTATCTAGGTTTTACTATAAGCGATGATTTGGGAGAAACTTGGGGCGCTCCTAAATTACTACCACCATTTAATGGTCTAAACAAAAATGCCACATATTTGAGTCCTGGACAAGGTATTGTGCTTAGCAATATGAACCGAATAATTTTTGCCACTTATACAAATAGACAGATGGTGTATTTAATTAGTGATGATCATGGTAACTCGTGGTCGCATCGCACGGCATCATTACCTTTTACTAATGCTACAGCAGAGGCGCAAATGGTAGAGCTAAGCCCAGGGGTTATTCAAACATATTTAAGAACTTCAACAGGGAAAATCGGCTATATGACAAGTACCGATTATGGTGATACATGGAGCGCAGTGCAATATCTTGAGCATGTTCAAAATCCTTTTTATGGTACGCAACTATCGATTATAAAATACTCTCAAAAGGTAAACGGCCACGATATTTTATTGATGAGTACCCCAAATTCAAAAAATGGTAGAAGAAGCGGTCAAATTTGGGTGGGTACTGTAAATGAAACAAATCATTCTGTCAATTGGCAAAAGAAATACGATGTTGATTTTAGCAACTATGGATATTCGTATTCCGCAATAACGGAATTACCGAATCAAGAAATTGGGCTTCTATATGAGAAATATGATTCATGGTCGCGCAATGAGCTGCATTTAAAGAACGTTTTAAAGTTTGAAATATTAACATTGGAAGATTTATATCAATAACGATTAGGAGGGAATACTCGTGGTGAATTATGCAATAGTGGGTACTGGATACTTTGGTGCGGAATTAGGAAGGTCTATTCTAAAAAACAAGGATGCTAACATTGTTGCCATTTATGATCCAGAGAATGCTAAAGAGGTAAGTGTAGAGTTAAAGGCAGAGGTTTCACCCTCTTTGGATGACTTAGTAACAAGAGAAGATGTGGATTGTGTTGTTGTAGCTTCGCCAAATTATTTGCATAAGGAGCCGGTTATGAAGGCTGCTCAAAATGGCAAACATGTATTTTGTGAAAAACCTATCGCTTTATGCTATGAAGATTGTAAAGACATGGTGGAAGCTTGTAAAAAGAATAATGTGATATTTTTTGCTGGTCATATTATGAATTTCTTCAATGGTGTGCAGTATGCAAAGAAACTAATCAATGATGGTGAAATCGGGGATATTTTGTTTTGTCATGCGGCAAGAAATGGTTGGGAAGAAAAGCAGCCTGAAGTGTCTTGGAAAAAAATAAGAGAGAAATCAGGCGGGCATTTATATCACCATATTCACGAATTAGATTGTATCCAATTTATTATGGGTGGGCTCCCTCAAAAAGCAACAATGATTGGCGGAAACGTTGCTCATAAAGGTGAGTTTTTTGGAAATGAAGATGATATGATTTTTGTCAATTTAGAATTTGAGAATAAAAAGTTTGCGCTACTAGAGTGGGGTTCAGCATTTCGATATGGCGAACATTATGTTTTAATCCAAGGAACAAAGGGATACATAAAATTGGATATGTACAATGTAAAAGGAACGTTAAAGGTGGATGGCAAAGAGAAGCATTTTCTTATCCATGAAACGCAAGAAGAAGATGACGATCGGACAAGAATTTATAATAGTTCTGAAATGGACGGTGCTATCCAATATGGGAAACCAGGGAAAAGAACGCCTTTATGGCTTTCTTCTGTAATAGACAAAGAAATGAAGTACTTACATCAAGTGCTACAAGGAGCGGAAGTAAGCGAGGAATTTCAAAAACTTTTAAACGGACAAGCCGCTTTAGAAGCCATTGCAACAGCGGATGCTTGTACACTTTCAATGTTGGAAGATCGAAAAGTAGGGCTTTCGGAAATTGTAAAGTAAACAGATAGCCTCTGTGATGTCCAGCACAGGCTTTTAGTGAAATACTTGGCAGGTGTTTCTTGAAATAGATTTAACAAGGGAAAGGATGTGGAAGTTTCCTATGACTATGAAGAAGAGAAAAATTGCTACAAAGTATTTGCTCGCATGCTTCATTATTTTTTATGTTATAAAAAGGATTATAAAGTAGAGATACTATGACAAGAGAAAAAATATTTAAAGAAATAGAGTCACTTTTATTTACAGAAGCTGAGTTTGGAGCACTTTTTGATATTCAAATCGATTATTTAAAGGAAACCGTAAGATTAGATGTGCTTAGTACAAGCAGAAAACGTATTAAAAAGACAATACTATTATTTGAGCAAGTACTTTCTTTGTACATGTGTAAGTCTGAGGATGCAGAGGGATTTCGGTTAAACGAGCTGAATGATACAGACGAAGCATTATTATCAGAAATCAGCTACCACCCATATGGCTTTGGGAAAATAAATGTGGAAACCATAAATGCCAAATTAAAAGGTATTAAAGAAATTACTTCAAATACTAATTTTTATTTTCAAGTAAACAATAAAGATTATTTCTTTATTGAAGCGAATCGTTTAGTCATCAATAATAAAGTGTTTAATAATTTGTTAGTTCCTTAAAAAACGTGAATTCTTTTAAATGAAGGAGATATTATGGAACAAGAAAAAATAATGGGAGAAATTCAAACGCTACTATCGGAAGAAACAGCGTTCGGTGTGGTGACGAATGTCGATATCGGTTATTTTGGAGAAACCGTTAAATTAGTTGTCGCTAAAAAATACAAACAAGAAGTGTTGAAAAAGGTTGTTTTCTTTGAACAAGTACTTTCCCTATACATGTGTCAGCTTGAAGATATAGAGGGATTCCGTTTAAATGACTACGATTATGGAGATGAGTTATTGCTAACAGGAATCAGTTATCATCCAGATGGCTTTGACAAAATTACAATCGAAAGTTTAGATTCTGAATTAAAAGGCATTGAAGAAATTTCATCTACTACAAATTTTAGCTTCCACATCAACAATAAAGATTATTTCTTTATAGAAGCGAATCGTTTAGTTTTTGAGGGCAAGGTTTTTAAAGATTTAATTGCTCCAGAAAATAAGCTGAGATGGGAAGATGAAAGTTAATTGTCTATAAGAAGATGCGATTGTACGCTGTAGTGTAGAAAGCGCACTAGCAGGGTACCTTCATTAAACTAAATAAAAAATTTTTAAACTCTCAAGGCAATTGCTTGGGAGTTTTTTGTTTACTTTCTAGCATAGTTCCAACACGAACTTCGTACACTATAACTAAAGGGTGGTGGATATGGGTGAAGCGCTGGCTTGCACTAGGAGTAATTATGCTAATGAGTATAGTGGTCGTGGCATATGAAACGAATGCTTCGGACCGCAACTTCTTCTTACCTGACCCACTTGGTGGCACGAAAATTGTCATTGATGCGGGACATGGTGGTCAGGATGGAGGTGCTTCAAAGGGCGAAGTAATTGAAAAGGACATTACACTTGCAATTGCTCAGCACGTGGAGAAGCAATTAAAGAAGAAGGGCGCAACAGTCGTGATGACGCGTACACAGGATGGAGATGTTATTGATGAACACGCGCCATCAGAAAAATTTGGCACACTAAGGGAACGCAAAAAGCAAGATATCTTTTTAAGGAAGGATATTGTTGCAAAAGAACAGCCGAATATTTTTATTACGATTCATGCCAATGCAATTCCAGAGACAAAATGGCGTGGAGCACAGGTGTTTTATCATAAAGACGGACATGCTGATGGGGAATTGCTCGCCAATAGCATTCAGCAATCGATTCGTACGAAATTACAAAATACAGATCGTGAAGCGTTGGCAATTAAACAAATCTACTTGCTGAAAAAAGCGGAAGTACCTGCCGCATTAGTTGAGACTGGATTTATCAGTAATGATGAGGAACGTGCGCTATTAGTCGATAAAAAATATCAAGAAAAAATGGCAGATGCTATCGTTGAAGGTATTGAAGACTACTTACTTGGGAAAATTGAATAGAGCAACAGTTACTATGTAAATCAAAGCATTATGATATACTAACATTGACAGAAAATAAGGGGAGTGTTCGTCGTGATAACAGAACAACAAGTGCGAGAAATACTGGGACAACTACAAGATCCATTTTTACATAAATCATTAGCAGAAACTGACGGTATTACAAATGTGGCAATTAAAGAAGAAAAAAACCATGTCAGTGTAAAAATTGCGATTGCTAAAACTAATACGCCTGAGCAAATGCAACTTCAAATGAAGATTGTAGATGTATTAAAAGAAGCGGGTGCTAACACGGTTGGTATTCGCTTTGAAGAATTATCGGCAGAAAAATTACAAAGTTTCCGTGGTACAGCAACAGAAGCAGAAGCGCAAGATATTTTATCACCACTAAGCACAGTACAAGTGATTTCAATTGCTTCCGGGAAAGGTGGCGTAGGGAAATCTACAGTATCTGTTAACTTAGCGGTAGCGCTAGCTCGTCTAGGTAAAAAAGTAGGTTTAATTGATGCGGATATTTATGGATTCAGTGTACCGGACATGATGGGTGTTACAGATATGCCGAAGGTAGTAGACAATCGTATTTTCCCAGTTGACCGTTTTGGTGTAAAAGTAATCTCCATGGGATTCTTCGTTGAAAATAACGCACCAATCGTTTGGCGTGGACCAATGTTAGGTAAAGTATTAGATCAATTCTTCCGCGATGTAGAATGGGGCGAGTTGGACTATCTTCTATTAGACTTACCACCAGGAACAGGTGATGTAGCTTTAGACATTCATCAAATGTTACCTTCTTCAAAAGAAATTGTTGTAACTACGCCTCACCCAACAGCAGCATTTGTTGCCGCTCGTGCAGGGGCAATGGCTCTACAAACTGACCATGAAATTCTAGGTGTTATTGAAAATATGGCATGGTTTGAGTCGAAATCAGGGGAACGTGAATTTGTATTTGGTCAAGGTGGCGGTGCAAAGTTAACAGAAGAGCTACGCACAGAGCTACTTGGACAAATTCCACTTGGTCAGCCAGATTGGACGGATGAGGAATTTGCGCCTTCCGTGTATGCAGAAAAGCATCCAACAGGACAAACGTATATTAATATTGCGACGAAAATCATTCAAAAATTAAATAAATAAACAAAAAAGATTTCCTCAATTTGCTGAGGAAATCTTTTTTGTTTTGTGAAGCTATTGGCCGCTCTGCTTTTTTTCTTTATCTGAGCTGCCGCCACCGTCAGCGCTAGCCTCTTTTTTGTTGCCGCTCTCAGATGAAGTACTCTCACCACTTTTTTTGATAAGCTCCAGCCATTTCGCCTGCATTAGTGGACTTTCAATCGTTTCCTTGACGACTTCCTCCATTTGCTTGCGAAGAGTAGAGGATTTTAAAATCGTCTCCATTTGCTTTTGCATATCAGGCTGACCAAAGAATGATTCCAAATCCTTTTGGTAAGTAGGATCTTTCATGAGTTCCTTCATAATATCCTGTTGCTGCTTTTGCATACTTTTGGCTACAGTTTCTTTAAATTTTGGATCTTCAAAAGTCTTTTTCCAAAAATCCTCAGCTTCTTTAGAAAGCAATGTTTCCTCTGTCGCCTTTTTTACTTCGTCATGTTCTAATATCAATAATTCACGAAAACTCGGCTCCTCTAAAAGCTGTCGCAACGCCTTTTTACCATCCTCTGTTTGTAGAGAGTCAATCATAATTTTTTTTATCTCATCATAAGACATGGTAGAGGTTTTATCTTGTGAACAGGCAGCAAGAAAAAGCGTTAAAATCAGTAATAAAGTCAATTTTCGCATGTAACATCAGCCCTTTCTATAGATAGACTCTTTCAATTATTGTTCACATTTATGATGACTTTATGTATTGCTTGCGAAGAGAAATAGCTTTTTTAACAATGCATTGTTAAAATGATTACAGATATATGAAGAAATTGGGGGACTTTGAGTTGTGACGATACGAAATTGGGCAAAGTTTTTCTTCTTTGCAATGCTCGTTGGTGGCGTAGTCAACGGAATTTTTAGTTTATTTATTCGATGGAGCTTCTTTCAACCATATGTAGCAAATGGTCAATGGGGTGAATTTTTCGCAGGGCTTTTATGGATGGTATTCCTAGGGTTTACAATGAGTGTTATTGCACAAGCAGGGTTTTTCGCCTATCTAACACTGCATCAAGTAGGTGTTAACATTTTTAGAACGCTAACGTTATGGAATTGGGTACAGCTATTATTGATCGCTGTTACCATCTTTGATATTGTGTTCTTCCGTTTTGTACCGGGTGTTAAAGATGGACAAAGCTGGGTATTCTATATGGGACTTTTAGTCGTTTTAATATTTGCATCAGTAGCAACGGCCATGCAAAAAGTGAAAATGACAGGAAAAAAACATGTTTTAGTGTCTGCATTATTTTTTATGATTGTTATTACAACATTAGAGTGGACAATCGCATTAATGGGACGTGATGAAAATATTAACGAATATGTTGCCTTATTATTATTCCCATTACTAGCTGTAAATGCATATCAATTATTAGTATTACCAAAATACAATGCAAAATCTGACGAAGATCGCCGAAAATTAGAAGAGCGTCGAAAAGCGCGCCTTAATCAAGCCAAAAATGCATAATGAATGAAAAATTGAGTAGCCTCAAAGAAAGTTGAGGCTACTTTTTTATGGGGTTTTTTTAGATTGAACAGAGTAACCGAATATATTTTCTTCTATAGACATAAATTTATTTTGTTGCAATAAAGTATTTAATGCTTTAAAAGAAACATTACTGTCTTGATGCAATGAAGTAAATAAGAAATCTCCTTTCTGTAATTGAGGCGTTTTTTCACCTTGCCAAATGAGGGACGGCGACAGAATGTTTACTTGTTTTTGAAATAAACTCTTTTGCAATTCCTGAGAATATTGATGATTTCTTGTGGCAAACCAAAGCGGAGTTGCCTTTAAATATTTTTCATAAGTATCAACGTCTTTTTGTATTAACGCAATATCTATTGGTTTTTCTACTGAATCTTCAGGACCTAATAATCCTGTAGGTAGTTTTCTCTCTTGTATCACTTTAATATGCTCCGGTGAGCGCTCAATCCATGCAGCATCTAAAAGTAGAAGCGGATAAGGTGCTTTTACGTTTTTTAACCAATCTAACAACGCGTCATCAGAAAAAGAAATTTCGACAATAAGAGAAGTACCATAATGCCCTTTTGTTACAACAGTTGGTGCATTAGCGATATTAAATACAGAAATCATCGTAGAATTTAGCGGTTTGATAAAGACAAATAATATTACTATTAAACCCAGTGATATCAACGTTTTACGAATCATAATAAAGACCCCATTTCTATATTTTTAAAACGACAAAATAACCTCTTTAAAAAAACTTATGATTTTATGTTGACTTTCATGATTAATCGATGTTATTATGTATAAGTCGCCAAGAGATGACGCGACAAACGAAACAAAATGAACCTTGAAAACTGAACAAGCAAAACGTAATCAATATAGTTTTTACTAGCTAACTTCGTTAGTGAACGAAACAAAATTTTGGACATCAAAATTGATGCCAGCAAAACAATTTGAGCTAATCAAATTTCTTTTATGGAGAGTTTGATCCTGGCTCAGGA
>LAHS01000439.1_pt1 | contig 46784 bp, 42 predicted proteins | sample 329651 | NCBI WGS metagenome assembly LAHS01 (sample SAMN03275699, study PRJNA271635) | activated sludge metagenome | isolation source: sample C-1 Sludge from hydrolytic chamber (first chamber) of Anaerobic...
GGAGTGACGGAGTTTTAAAGGATTGCTGACACAGAATGTCGAGATGGTGGTGTCGGAGTGGTTTGGGAGGTAAGTTCACCTCTTTAGTCACTCCGTTCGTGAAAAGTACTCACGCAGAACGTTAGAAAGCCTTCTTTTTTACTTCGTCAATCAACAGTGATTATCACGCGCGCCAATTGGTGTGTGCATGAATAGCAATTGGTACGTACATGCACGACAATTGCTGTGTGTGCACGCGGCAATTGCCGCGCATGATGAAATGAGCTTCAAAGAAGTAAAAATCAGGTTTGACGACGCAATGTAGAGATAGCGATTGGGCCAGAGAGTTTGAGTAAGTGCGTTTCTTTACTCACTCCGTTCGTGAAGAACGGTATTGTTCTCATCATGGGACGAGTGATAATCAACAGTTAGGTGGCTCAATGTAGTTGTAAGCGTACCATTCCGAAAGAGTTTTGAAGACACAGAGGGATAATTTGACCTCAATATAGATGTAATTTCACGCCATTCTTGGTTCAGACGTAAGAAAGATGAGTTTATGGGAGCTTGGGGATTGTCGACAAGCAGAAGACAGAATAGAGGATTGAAACTCTAAAATGCCTCCCAGTCGTAATAATTTGTCCGTACAAGGTTTATTATTACGACTTTTTTGTAATTTTGCGGTTGGGGGGTAAAACTATCCACGACATAAGAATAAAGAACAAGGTGATATTCAATGATCAATGCAGATTTCAATGCAGAAAGGAAAATATGGACAATATTTTGCATTGCTGAAGTATTATGACATAGTCAATACTGACACTGTTCATTCCACAGCTATGGATGATTTGTAACCATCAATTGATACAATCTTATGGCAGAAGAAACCATTTCAATAATAGGAATAATCATAGCCCTAATACTCTTCTTATGGCTTTACATCTTCCTCCCTGTAAAAATGGCGAGGAAACGTGGTCGTAGTGCCGTAGGATGGGTTGTGCTCTTTTGGATTATTTCTCCATTATGGGGAGTAATTGTTCTACTTGTGTTAGGCGATAGCACGCATAAAATCCGAGAAGACGTAATCGAAGAGCTGCATCGGAATTAATAAGTGCATTGACATATGAATCTTTTACTTACTATAATAATTTGTGTCATTGCTATTTCAATTGGAGCAATAGCAGTGATACGAACACGCTTAAAAAACAAGTCCAAAGAACTTGCAGAAAAGTTAAGCCATATATCTCCATATAGTGAGAATCCAAACTATGAGCAAGCAAGAAAGAGATTATCGGCACTTAATGAAGATGTGTTTATAGATATTCCCTTAGACTTGGATAATGGATTTTGTGGCAAGGTTATCTCCGCAACGCAAGAAAAAGATTTTACCAATCATTACAACCCATATTTCCAAGAAGCATATTCTCTTCAGAGAAAACTTGACGCTTTTCGCATCACTCCTTCAGAAATAATATCCAGGTTTATCAATGACTTTGGAGTAATCAACAGACTTGTAAAACAACATAATGAGGGCGTAATAACCTCTCTACTCGACACACATAAAGAATTTTTCGACCATTGCCTAAAATATCCATTAGACAAGCAGCAAAGACGCGCAATTGTTTCGGAAGAGGATAACTGTTTGGTTGTTAGCAGTGCGGGAAGTGGTAAAACCTCTTCAATTGTTGGCAAGGTTAAATATCTTACAGAAATCAAGGGAGTAGCACCTGAAAAAATTTTACTTATCAGTTACACCAATAAAGCAGCTGCCGAACTCACTGAGAGAATGGCTACTAAAGGGCTGAAAGGTTACACCTTCCATAAATTGGCAATTGACATTATCGGAAAAACGACAGGCATCAAACCATCTATATGCGATAATACAGATTTCTTGTTTGTAGATATTTATCACAAATTGTTAGATAAATCGTCCTTCAAGAAAAGTATTGTGGAATACTTTAGTGATTATCAAACGAATGAAGCCGATTGGGAACAACGCAAGAATGAAAAACGAGAGCAATTATCAGAGCAAAAAAGTGTTCGGCTAAAAGCAATGTTCCCCGATATGGACGGTCGAACCATATATGTGAGAAGTGAACAAGAGCAAAAGATCTGCTTCGTTTTATCATCACTTGGTGTAAAATTCAGATATGAAGAGCCATACGAGCATCAGTTAGCAGATGAGATGCACTCGCAGTATCGACCAGATTTCTCAATATATTTTAAGCAGGGAGGAGTAACCAAACGCATCTATCTTGAACATTTCGGAGTTGATGAGCACGGTCTTGTGCCTGCTTGGTTTGCAAAGGACAAGGGGGTAACATACGAGGAAGCGAATCAAAAATATAATGATGGTATAACTTGGAAAAAAGCTGCTCATGAGAAATTTGGTACTCAACTTTTAGTAACATCAAGTGGTGATTTCCATTATTCTGATATTAGGGATAAACTCCGTAAACTATTAGATGATGCAGGTGTACCTATCCACGAGAAAACGGTTGAAGAGTTATATGATATGGTTTTACCCAAAGGTAGTAAGCAGGAAAAGGCGTTTATACGACTTTTTGTTACTTTCGCAACATTGGTAAAATCAAGTTGTAAATCAGTTAGGGAGGTTCTTAAACAAGCAAAGAATGCAGATGATGAGCGGAGTGTTTTTATTATCAAGAACATATTTCAACCTGTATATGAACGCTATATAAGCGCATTAAGCGACAGTAATCAAATTGATTTTACCGATGCAATTCTTCAAGCTACAGAGATATGTCGTGCTTCACACCATGCAGAGTATGATTATATCATCGTGGATGAATTTCAAGATATTTCGGTTGACCGTTACAACTTCTTGAAGGTATTGCGAGAGGGGAATCCTCCTGCAAAGTTGTATTGTGTTGGTGATGATTGGCAGTCCATATATCGTTTTTCAGGTAGTGATATGGCTCTTTTTAATCAATTTCCCGAATATTTTGGTGCAACAGAGATAAACAAGATAGAAACGACTTACAGGTTTGGAGAGCCTTTGGTTTCATTATCCTCTCATTTTATTCAGCGTAATAAAGCTCAAATACAAAAGAATATACACTCATTCAGTACAGAAATAAGAACTGAATTAGAGTTTCATTCTTATGATAGGCGTGATTACTGCAATGTAATAGGACAGCTTGTGGCTTCTATTCCATCGAATAAATCTATATTCTTGCTGGGGCGTTACTCTTTTGACGATTATTATCTCTCCTTTATGTATCAACCCATTAAAGAGGGCAATAGATTCTATTATGTGGTGGGAGGGCGAAAAATAGAGTTCTTGACCGTTCACAAATCCAAAGGTCTTGAAGCTGATTATGTAATCCTTTTACAGTGCAATAAAGATACCTATGGTTTTCCATCACTTGTTAGCGACGATCCTGTGCTTAATTATGTGCTGACTAAAAGCGACCAATTCCCTTATGGAGAAGAACGAAGATTGTTCTATGTAGCAATAACAAGAGCAAAGATAAAAACGCTTGTATTATATGATAAGCGTTTCCCATCCGTATTTGTAGATGAGTTTTTACACCCCGAAAAAGTATCAGAGGAAAGCTATGTAAAGCATCCCAACGCCAATAAAAGGTGGACAAGAGGTGCAGACCAATTCCTATTGCAGTTACATAGTGAAGGCAAAAGCGTAAAATATATTGCTGCCAAAATGGGTAGAAGCCAAACTTCAATCGTAATGCGACTGAATAAACTGAATCAATAATACTGTCTTTTCTCGAATATGACTTTGCGTGTCTCGGATTATTCTATATCTTTGTCGTATCAAGAGTTGTTCTTTGAAGTAATGCGATGAGGAATATTACAAACAGAATGGTTGCTATCTCGTTACCCAACTCTCAAGCAATCCGACCAACAGATTTATTCTAAGCAGGTTGCCTTTTCTTGCAAAAGTTACTGAAGAAACTTTATTATCCGCCGTGAGCCCTTTGTTAAATCTACCTAAATATAAGTGAACGGCTGTGGAAAACTGCGGTTTTCTGCCTATCTTTGTACTCCAAAACGTATTATAAGCGTGAAAATTATAGAAGTGGTGAATGCCCTTGAACGTTTCGCGCCCCTGCCCCTGCAGGCTGGATATGATAATGCCGGCTTGCAGATAGGATTAACAGAGGCGGAAGTATCAGGGGCATTGTTGTGTCTTGACGTGACCGAGGAAATCGTCGAAGAGGCTGTCCGCAAGGGCTGTAACCTCATTGTGTCGCACCATCCGCTGATCTTCCATAAGCTGGCACGTATCGCCGGCGAGGACTATGTGCAGCGCACGGTGATGAAGGCCATAGAGAACCATGTGGCTATCGTGTCGATGCATACCAATATGGACAGTGCGCGGGGCGGCGTGAACTACAAGATCGCCGAGAAGATGCGGCTTGCAGATCTGCGGTTCTTTGGCGATCTGCAGACGGTAGAGGTTCCCAAGACTGCCGGAGCGCAGGCTGCCGCGACCGTAGAGGGTGGCGAAGGCGTGATGGGAAGGCTGCCGGAGGAGATGGCTGCCGACGACTTCGTGCTGATGCTCAAGCGGGAGTTTAACGTGGAGTGCGTGATGGCCAATGAGCTGTTGCGCCGCCCTATCAGGACCGTGGCAGTATGCGGAGGAGCGGGAGCGTTCCTCCTGGAGGAGGCGGTAAGGCAGGGTGCCGATGCCTTTGTGACGGGGGAGATGCACTATCACGAGTATTTCGGTCATGAACAGGAAATACAGATCGCGGTGATCGGGCATTATCAGAGCGAGCAATACACCAACGAGGTGTTTCGCGAGATTATCGAACGTGAGTGCCCGGGCGTGAAATGCTGTATGACAGAGATCAACACCAACCCGATCATCTATCTTTAGGCTAACGGCAGGGCGATCTGCTTCGGCCATTTTGGTTAGTCCGAGAAAATCTGATGGGTCAATGATCCTTATGGGTCAGATGAGCCGGATGGTTCAGGATACCCAGTATATGAAGATCAGTCTGAAGCTCAAATGAAGAAAAATAGATAAACTATCAATAATAAAAATATTATGACGAAGAAAGATCCTACAGATTTGTCAGTTGAAGAGCGCCTGTCGGCGCTGTATCAGTTGCAAACAACCTTGTCGGCCATCGACGAGAAACGTGCGCTCCGCGGTGAGTTACCCTTGGAGGTACAGGACCTGGAGGATGAGATTGCCGGTCTGAATACCCGACTGAGCAAGATCGAACAGGACATCGATGACTTCCAGCAGGCCGTGGCACAGAAACGTAACGAGATCGCTGCTGCACAGGAGAGCGTGGATCGCTACAAGGCCCAGCTCGAGGAAGTGAGAAACAACCGCGAGTATGACACGCTGAGCAAAGAGATCGAGTTCCAAAGCCTGGAGATTGAACTCTGCAACAAGAAGATCAAAGAGGCTACGGTGAAGGTGGCTGAACGCAAGGAAGACCTGGAAAAGACGCAGAGCATTATCAGCGAGCGTCAGAAGGACTTGGAGCACAAGCGCAATGAGCTGGACGAGATCATGCAGGAGACACGCGAGGAGGAGGAACGCCTGAAAGAGGAGGCCAAGGAGCTGGAGTCGAGGATAGAACCCCGTCTGCTGACCAGCTTCAAGCGCATTCGCAAGGGTGCACGTAATGGTCTGGGCATCGTGTACGTGCAGCGTGACGCCTGCGGTGGCTGCTTCAACAAGATTCCGCCACAGCGCCAGATGGACATCAAGATGCACAAGAAGATCATCGTCTGCGAATACTGCGGCCGCATTCTCATCGACCCGGAGCTGGCTGGTGTGAGCACCGAGACAGAAACAGAGGAGAAACCCAAGCGCAAGCGTACTGTACGTCGCAAGAAGGCCGAGGACGAAACAGCGGAAGAAGCCTAAATGCTGAACGCCGGTTAACATGGCGAAGCCCTGCCCGAAAAGACTCTGATGGTCTTTCGGGCAGGGCTTCTTGCTTTGGGTATCCCTGCCGCCGGAGGTTCCGTCTGCGGCCCGATACGCTATGTGTATCAATCTAATCATTTTTGGGTCGGATAATGCGATAATATGAGATATTTTCCGTAATATTGCAATATACATGGTAACGGCCCAGAACATGCCGTTACCCATCAAAGGAGGGTGATATGAAAGGAAGATTTTACGCATGGCTGCGGCTGATAAGCACCGTGATCATACTGCTCGCGGCAGTGCCGGCAGGGGCCCAGCAGGTGCTGTGGAGCATCACCGGAACCGTTACCGACCGCGACACGGGGCGCGGCATAGCCAGCGTGAGCGTTGCGGTGGCCGGCGAACATGTGGCCACGGTGACCAACAGCGACGGTCAGTTTCTGCTGAAGGTAAGGCGGAATCCCGTGCGCCTGGTGTTTACCCATGTGGGTTACCTCACCAGGAGCTACGACGTAAACGCACAAACGGAGCCGATAAAGATAAGCATGAAGGCCTCTACGGTGATGTTGTCGGAGATTCTGGTCACCTCGGGCGAGCCGCTCGACATTCTGAAAGCGGCTATAGAGCGGATACCGGCGAACTACAGCCGTAGCCCCGAGCTCTTCCGAGGCTTTTACCGGGAGACCACGCAGCGCGGCCACAGATACATCTATGTGGGTGAGGCCGTGGTCGATATGTACAAGACGGGCTATAGCCGTCCGCCCTTTTACGACAGGGTGAGCTTAGACCGGGCGCGCAGGTTGGTGAGCCCCAAGTTGACCGACACGCTGGGGGCCAAGGTGCAGGGCGGCCCCACGCTGCCTCTCTACATGGACGTGGTGAAGAACAGCGAGGTGCTGTTTACCGAGGAAGAGCTGCGCCATTATGAGTTCAACCTCATGCCACCCACCACGATAGGCAACAGGGTGCAGCTGGTGCTGGCCATGCGGCCGCGCGAGGTGGTGCCTTATCCGCTCTATTTCGGCACGATATATATAGACCGGGGCACGCTCGCCTTTACGCGTATAGAGCTGCAGCTCGACATGAGCGACCGCGCCAAGGCCACACAGGTGATGCTCGTGCGGAAGCCGGCGGGCGTGAGGTTCAGGCCTAGGGATATGCTGTTTGTCATGGACTATCGACTGGAAGACGGCGTGAGCCGCCTGAGCTACGTGAGGAGCGAGTCGCGGTTTAACTGCGACTGGAAGCGTAAACTCTTCCATTCGTCCTATCGCGTGGTGGCCGAGATGGCCGTTACCGACCGCTACCCGCAGCCGCACGCCCTCTCGGGGCACAATTCGTTCAGCAACAATGCCTCGCTCTATGATAAGGTGGAGTGGTTTGCCGCTCCTGACTTCTGGGGAGGTGACAACATCATAGAGCCCACGGAGAGTCTGGAGAACGCCATCGACAAGCTGCGCAAGAAGCTCAGCCATACAAAATAGGAAGGTAGGTAATACTGCTCAGGAACGGAGGTTTACAGGCCTCGCGCCTTCCAGATCGTCTCCTTGGCAGCGTTGATCTCCTGAAACTTCTTTTCGGCAGCCTTGCGTATATCCTCGCCAAGGGCGGACACGCGGTCGGGGTGATGCTTCAGGGCGAGCTTGCGATAGGCAGCCTTGACCTCCTGGTCGGTGGCGTCGGGAGACACGCCGAGTACGCGGTAGGCGGCATCGAGGTTGGTGCCGGCATCGTGGAGATTGAGCATGGAGTCGATTTCTCCCTCGCTGAGTCCCATGTTGGCAGCGCATTCCCTGAGTGCCTGTATCTCAGCAGGAATGACACGGCCATCGGCCTGGGCAATCATCACGAGGAAGGCAAGCAGCTGCAGCCGCTGCTCGTAAGACATGTGTTGGCGTATCTGCTGGCAGCTGCTCATCACGGCAGAGCGGTACTGCTGTGCGCCGAGGTTTTTCTGCTGTTCGAAGAGCTTCAGCAGGATCTGCTCTCCTTCCAGGCGTGCAGCCTCGCCGAAGTTGGTGCGGAGCCATGCGCGCACCACTTCCATCTCTGAGTGCATCACACGTCCGTCAGCCTTGATGATGTAGGAGGCAAGCACCAGAAGCGAGAAGAGGAACGCGTTGCGGTCGCCTTCAGTCTGGCTGTACTGCTGATAGTTCGGGCCATATTGCTGATAGCTGCGATCGTCTTGCTGGTAGTCCTGATGATATGACCGGTCTTCTCCGAAGAAGTTGTCGTGAGATTGATCGTCATCGGTCCGGCCACTGTCGAACAGTGAGCCGATGACATAGCCTGCAAGGGCACCAAGTGGACTCCCTGTAACGATGAATCCTAAAAAGCCGCCTATCCATTTTCCTATTGCCATAATATATTAGTTTGTTGAAGATGATACAGGAGATAGCTGCAAGAGCTATGCCAATTTGAGAGTCGGAACTTCCCTGTTGTATCGTCGGTACTTAGCTGTTTTAAGCATCGGTGCCATCTGTTTCAGGCATCGTTGCTATTTGTTTTAAGTGCCGGTGGTCATCTGTCGCCCTCGTATCTCGTGCAAATGTAGTAAATAAATCTATCGGAAGTGAGCTTTTTACTGAAAAAAATACTAACTTTGCAAAAGTGAAGGGAGGCTGCATATCGGCAATTCAGGTGAGACGAACCTGATTACATTCGGTTTGCTCCAACTTCTTATTAATATTGGTTATATAATTATCATCATAGAATATGAATATAGTAATCGCATTCGTAGCTTTTCTTATCTTAGCTGTCGTGCTTTGGGGCATTGGCGAGCTGAACTATAAAGGTTTTGATTATGAGGAAGACAAGCCTCACCATCCAGACCCAACGGCTCATCAGGGTGGTGTGTACGTAGAGAAGGGTCTGCGTGACATTCTGCGTGAGAACAGCACGAGAGGTTACGACGCTATCTGAAAAGCGTTGCACGTCAATAGCCTCGCCCCCTTGTGTGAGGGTGCGTACCTATATATAATATAATAAGGTGGCGAAGTGCCACATTGCTTGTAACTTGACAGACCAACAAACGCGCAAGCCCTGCCTCTCCCGATGGAGGCAGGGCTTGCGTGTTTGCTGGTTAGCTATGATGTGTTTACTGGTTGCCGTTTATATGCTGATGGCTATGAATTCTTATCTGCAGCCCTCTCATGGGTCAGAGTTCTTCGTAACGTGGAATATGATCTAAGAATAAATATTTTTTACCATTATAATCCATCTTACAACAGAAGTGCTGCAGGCCGTTGGAGACGATGAGATAGTCGGCATGAAGCAGGAGATTATAGACGGAGATCTGCTCAAAAACCTTCTGGGTGATATTGATGTGAGGAGCTTTATATTCAATGATCATACGGGGGTGAAGCTGCGTGTCGTAGAGCACGCTGTCGGCACGAAGCTGTTTTTGACCGACCTGCAGGCTGATCTCGTTGGCAAGGAGGGTGGCAGGGTAGCCGAGATGCTCGATAAGATAGTGTATGAAGGATTGGCGCACACGTTCCTCTGGCGTGAGGGCGACATAGCGGCGACGCAGGATGTCGAAGATACGTGGGTGCTCACGACTGCCTTGTAATTTTATATCGAAGGGCGGGAGGTTTAACGGAATCATTTTATTAACTTTGCATGAGAACGGTCTTTTTTGCAGAGACAGTGTAAACGGGAAGGAAGTTGGCTTCCTGTGTTCCGAACACTGCCTATGCGCTGCAAAGATAATGAAATGTACCGAGAATCGTAATAAGAAAACAAGGGAATCATAATAAGAAAACTGGGGAATCATGGCAGAGAAACAATCTGTAGCAACTTTCGAATCGATCATGAGTGACCTGAAGGCAGGCCGCTATGCACCTATTTATATATTGATGGGAGACGAGTCTTACTATATAGACCAGATCTGTGACTATATACAAGACCATGTGCTTGCTCCCGACCAGCAGGCTTTTGATCAGACGGTGGTGTTTGGGGCGGACGTCAATGCGGCTCAGATTGCGGACCTTTCGATGCAGTATCCCATGATGGCGCCACGCAGAGTAGTCATCGTGAAAGAAGCACAAGGCATTCGATCCTTTGACAAACTGGAGAAATATGCCGAAAATCCACAGCCGAAGACCATGCTTGTCATCTGTTACAAGAATGGAACGATGAACCGTCGTACACGTTTTGTGACCCATGTGGAACGTAATGGTGTGGTATTTGAGAGCAAGAAGCTGCGCGACTGGCAACTCCCGAAGTTTGTTCAGGGGTACCTCACCAAGCAAAAGGTAGCCATAGATGAAAAGAGTGCGAGCATGATCGCGGACCATGTGGGTGCCGACCTGCATCGGTTGATTTCCGAACTGGATAAACTTCTGGTGTCCCTCCCAGAAAATGATCGACGTGTAACCCCGGAGATGGTGGAGAAGAATATCGGCGTAAGCAAAGACTTCAATGCTTTTGAACTACGCAATGCCATCGTGAACAAGGATGTGTTTAAGGCAAATCAGATCATCAAATATTTTGACAGCAACCCTAAGGCGGGGTCGGTATACTCATTTCTCCCGTTGCTCTTTTCGTTCTTCCAAAATCTGATGGTGGCCTATTATGCACCGAATAGGGGAGACCAGCAGAGTGTTGCAAGCTATCTGGAACTGAAAAGTGTGTGGGGTGTGAAAGACTATATGGAGGGTATGAGAAACTATACGGGTCGTAAGACGGTGCAGATTTTGGCTAAGATAAAAGAGACCGATACCAAAAGTAAGGGCCTGGATAACCCCAACACGTCGGCAGGAGATCTGATGAAGGAACTCATCTATTTCATTCTGCATTAGATTCTACGTCTGAAAAAGGGCAAAAATGATCACAAAAGAAGAATTGTGGCGGTGAAATAGTGTGATTTTCCGATAATAATAGGGTCGAAAGATGCCTCAAATGGAGTGCAAACAGCTCTTTTTAATTTTTTAGAGTACTTTTCAAAAACTACTTTTTTAGGCTTAACTTCCAAGAAATAGGGGAGTTAAGCCATTTTTATGTCTCGTAGAATCGTATAATTTGAACGAATCAATCCTCTGCCCTGATTATCGCGAAAATTTCGCATTTTAGACGTTTTGCGGTAAAAGGCGATTCAGCTTTAAGTTCTGTTTACATTTAATTCCTTGAATTTAGAACATTAAACCCATCAAATCGGCTGTAAGATTTGAGTTATCGAATGCGATCAATTTGATTTTTAGAAACATGCACACTTGTGAAATTCAAATTCAAAAATGCAAATACTATAGTTTGATCATGTAAATGAAAATATATACATAGCCTTTTATAGTATATAATTACCTGATAACCAGTGTCTTATATATTTACGATAGAGTTAGATACTTCTATATAAGACTGGATCGTATGTAGAGGGACGTATAAAAAGAGTGATTCGAATTTTATGATACACATAGATCTATTATAACCAGTATATTAGCATTTTTTGATCAATTAAAGAATAGTTGGGATTTCTTTATGAGGAATTTATGTTTGCGAATGTAAATCACAAATGCGCCAGAATGTGATTTTGTATATCAAATTTCACAATACAAATGTAATTTTCTAAATGCAAAATTTAGATTCGAATATTTGTATTTATAAATAAAATGCTTTAACTTTGCAAATTGAGAACGATTCTAAGAATTTTGAATTTTAGGAGCCTCGAAGTGGATCTTTAGTGTTTTGAAAGTTAAAAATGAGGGGATATGAAAGATAGAATTAAAAGGTTGATGGAGAGTCAGCATATGAGCCAGAAAGTGTTCGCACAGTTCACAGGGATCTCAGAAGGGTCGCTGAGTGGTGTCTTTAACGGCCGCACCCAGCCCTCGATGAAGATGGTGGAGTCTATCCACGCGTGTCTTCCTAAGGTATCGACAGATTGGCTGATGTGGGGAACGGGTCCGATGTATATAGAAGAGGATACTCCCGCACAAGAGCAGAATGACCAATCAGGTGAGACTCAGGTAGCTTCGGGAAGTACTTCGCGCGCTCCAGGTGAGCTGCTCCTTTTTGATACGCGAGAGCAACAGAATTCTCCCATTGTGCATGATACACCCATTAATTCGGCTCAAAAGGTCGTGAAATATATTGACAAACCACAACGGCAGATCACAGAGATAAGGATTTTCTTTGATGATCAGACCTGGGAAACCTTTGTTCCGAAGCGATAAAGGTGCGAAAGAGTTTTGGCGGCAGGATCATGGAGGCAAGGCGGAGTGCATGGTATTGCACTATAACTTTTTCGTGTTGTCTCCGTGGTTCGGTAAAAAATGACTATCTTTGCAGCAACCTTTTCGACAAGCCGAGAACAAAGGCCGTGAACGACATGCCTTCGGTTTAGTTATATAGAAGGAGATAGGCAGAGCTTGAGAATCAAAACATAAATTCTCATTCTGTTTGTCTGCACTATTTTTCAGCAAACTCTCCGGCTGGCCGAAAACAAAGACGGTTAATCATCCCTCGCCGAGGTTAGTTATGTAGAAGACTGTATATATCTCAAAGATAACTTTATGAAGAAATTCTGTTGTGATCTGCGCGTCAACAGTGCAGAGCGGTTGAGCGACAAACATGTGTTGTTGAAGCTCACGCAAGACGATCTGTTGCCAGAGATGCTGCCAGGTCAGTTTGTAGAGGTTAGAGTTGACCACTCTCCTTCTACCTTTTTACGTCGTCCCATTTCTGTTAATTATGTAGATCGAGAAGCTAATGAGCTGTGGCTGCTGGTTGCCGGCGTTGGTGACGGTACGCGTTCGATGCTCAGGCTCAAGGCCGGCGATACGCTCAACTGTCTCTTTCCTTTGGGAAGCAGCTTCCTGAGCGCCTCAGAACTCAAAGACAAGAAAGTGCTTCTCGTGGGCGGTGGTGTCGGAGTGGCTCCCCTGTTGTATCAGGGAGGTCAGATCAGACAGGCCGGAGGACACCCCCATTTCCTTTTAGGGGCACGTAGTGGGAAGGACATTCTGGAGCTGAATTGGTTCAGGGAGGTGGGCGATGTGTTTCTCACCACCGAAGATGGCAGTGTGGGCGAGCGTGGTTTTGTCACCCAGCATTCTGTGCTCGCGCGCGAACATTATGATATGATACAGACCTGCGGCCCCAAGCCTATGATGATGGCAGTGGCACGATATGCCAGGGAGCAGGGCATAGAGTGTGAGGCGTCGCTCGAGAATCTCATGGCCTGCGGACTGGGAGCCTGCCTCTGCTGTGTGGAGAAGACTGTAGAGGGCAATCTCTGTGTATGTAAAGAAGGTCCTGTGTTTAACATCAAGAAGTTATTATGGTAGATCTAAATGTAAAGATAAATCATCTCGAATTATCCAATCCCGTGATGACCGCAAGCGGAACTTTCGGTTATGGTCTCGAATTTCAGGATCTCGTTCCGCTCGAAGAGATAGGAGCCATTATCGTGAAGGGTACCACGCTCCTGCCGCGCGAGGGAAACGACTATCCCAGAATGGCCGAGACGCCATCGGGAATGCTCAATTGTGTGGGACTGCAGAATAAGGGCGTGGACTACTTCTGCGAACATATCTACCCTGAGATCAAGAATTTCAGGTCGAAGTTGATCGTCAACGTGAGTGGCAACTCGCCCGAGAACTATGCGGAGTGTGCTGCGCGTCTCGATGTCTTAGATGCTATCCCTGCTATCGAACTGAATGTTTCGTGTCCTAACGTGAAGGAAGGTGGTATGGCCTTTGGTGTGACCTGTGAGGGCGCTGCCAGCGTAGTAAGGGCTGTACGTCAGCGTTATCACAAGACCATCATCGTTAAACTCTCGCCCAACGTGACCGATATTGCCGAGATAGCACGGGCCTGTGAGGCCGAAGGTGCTGACTCTGTGTCGCTCATCAACACGCTGATGGGTATGGCGATTGATATAGAACACCGTCGCCCCAAGCTCAGCATCCGTACAGGAGGACTCAGCGGTCCCGCCGTGAAGCCCGTGGCTGTACGTATGGTTTGGGACGTTGCCCATGCCGTTAAGATTCCCGTTGTGGGTCTTGGGGGTATCATGACGGCTGAAGATGCCATCGAGTTTATGATGGCCGGAGCTACGGCAATCGAGATCGGCACTGCCAATTTCATCGATCCCACGGTTACGGTCAAGGTGAAGAACGGCATGGCCGACTGGCTCGAGCGACACGGATGCAAGAGCGTGAAGGAGATAATAGGAGTAGTTTAGAAGAAAAAACAGGAGTGGTTTCCAACGGAAAGCCCCCGAAAGTTATTCTGTATAGCTTTCGGGGGCATTTTTTATACGCTAATTGTCCTGTTTGTTTTTGAGGTTCTGCTTCCTGGTTTTTATCCGTTTATTCCTCCATCCTGTAGGAGGCTCGTGTGAGGTTCTATAACCTTGTGCTCTTTCCCAACAGGTAATTATCGAGCAGCACCATGGCGGTCATGGCTTCCACGATGGGTACGGCCCGCGGCAATACGCAGGGGTCATGGCGACCTTTGGCATTGAGTACGGTGGCCTCGCCTTTGATATCTACCGTGTTCTGCTTCTGCAGAATAGTTGCCACGGGTTTGAAAGCCACACGGAAATAAATGTCCTGTCCGTTGCTGATTCCACCCTGAATGCCTCCGCTGTTATTGGTGGCAGTAGTGATACCTTGTTCTCTAGGTAGGAAGACATCGTTCATCTGACTCCCTCGTGATGCAACGCCACTGAATCCCATACCATACTCGAAGCCTTTCACGGCGTTAATGCCGAGCATGGCACCGCCGAGCTGTGCATGAAGCTTACCAAATTCCGGTTCCCCAATTCCTATGGGGCACCCCTTGATGACGCAGGCTATAACGCCCCCGATGGTGTCGCCCTCGTTTTTCACTTCCAGAATGAGGTCTTCCATCTCCTTCGATTTCTCTGGGTCGGGACAGCGCACAATGCTTTCTTCCACCTTCGTCAGGTCGTAACGATGGTAGTCGCGGTCAAGTTCTATGTTTCCCACCTGTGTGGTGTAGGCCTGAATGGTCACCCCGAGCTGTCGCAGTGCCATCTTGGCAAAGGCTCCTGCGACTACCCGGCTGATGGTGATACGGGCAGAAGAGCGCCCTCCGCCGCGGTGGTCGCGCAGTCCGTACTTATTATAATAGGTATAGTCGGAGTGGGAAGGACGGAACAGCTCGCGCATGTTGTCGTAATCCTTCGAGTGCTGATTCTTGTTGAATACCACAAATCCGATGGGCACCCCCGTAGTCTTGCCCTCAAACACACCACTCAGAATCTGCACCTGGTCGGCCTCATTGCGCGAGGTCGTCACCTTACTTTGTCCAGGGCGACGGCGATTCAGTTCCTGCTGAATGAAATCCAGGTCCACCTCTATGCCTGCCGGCATGCCGTCTATCACGCCGCCGATGCCTTGACCATGACTTTCACCGAAGGTCGTCAGGGTGAAAATGTTGCCAAATGTATTTCTCATTGTCGTTTCTTTTGGGTCTAAGCCGTTCTACCTTACTGCTTATTTATTTATAAGAGAACGGCATGATGATAAAAGGAGCCGTACAAATAACGCCCCCTCTATACTCTTATATGACCATTTACTCGTGCCTGTGCTTGCCGCAACATTCACCGTCTCCGTGCTCATGCTTGCCGCAACATTCACCGTCTCCATGCCCGTGCTTGCCACAACATTCACCATCTCCGTGGTGATGATGTCCACATCCACCGCCGCAGCCATGACCTTCTTCGTCCTGCCCGGTTACCTGTGACACAAACTGACTCAACTCCTCGTTAGTAGCATCGCGCGATTCAATAATCTTTCCCCTGAACTTCAGCGTGCGGCCAGCCAGAGGGTGGTTGAGGTCTATTATCACCTTGTCGGCTGTGATCTCCGTCACCCTGCCGTTAAAGCGCTGCCCTTCCTCATTCTGCAGGGGAATGATGGCATCGGGATACACGTTCTTGTCGTCAAAATGCCCATCGACAAAGAAAGTCTCCCTGTCGAGTTCCACGGTATGCTCATCGATACGGGGGCCGTAAGCCTGCTCTGGGGTGAGGTTGAAATCGAACTCAGCACCCGCTTCCAGACCTACCACCTGTTGCTCAAAGGCATCGAGCAGCAATCCAAGACCACTTATAAAGGTGAAGGGCTGCTCGGGAGTTGTTTCCTCGATGAGCTCTTCCTTACCATCGGTTATATCGTATAGCTTATACGAAGCATTGATAAACTTGCTTGTTTCCATTTTTATGTTTTGATTGGGAGATGAATGATAACGTAGTAATGTAGCTATCTCAAGAGATATCTCTTGCAAAGATAACTCTTTTTTCCCATAATCTGCCTTATCTTGTTGTTTTTGTTATGATACATTCCAAAATCATGTTTTTGGCTCAGAAGAATTGATTTGAGTCAAAAATATCGCTGTTTGCGCACACAAAGTGATAAATTGTTTGCAGCATGACATAAAACCTACTATCTTTGCATCAGAAATCAAGAAGATTTCATAAGGATAACATTTAAGAACGAAGACCGTGCGACAACGAAGATGAAAACGTGCGGTAATGAAAAAGAAAGGTAAAAAGATGAAAAAGATTGTTTTGACATTCGCTGCCATGATGACAATGACCATGGCTTTCGCAGGAAATGACAACGACGTTGCCGGTAACGGAGAGAAGGCTCCTGAGGTGAGCGCTGTATCGATGATCAACAACTACGACATGAGCGTGAACTATAAGAGTCTTGCCGGTGTCCTCTCACTGAGCGACTATCAGGCACAGGCTGTAGAGATCGTGCACAGCCAGTTCGTTAGGGATATGAAAGCTGCTGCCACTGCACAGGAAGCACAGCGCGGTGACATGGTGAAGAAGGCTGCTGATAAGGAGCTGCAGTACATGAGCTATGTGCTGGACAAGAGCCAGCTGAAGAAGTTCTCTCAGCTGCTGAACCTCACCCTTGCTAACCGTGGCCTTCTGGTGAAGTAACGACCATAGCAGAAAATAAATAAGGATCAAGGCGCAGTCTCCCACGGGGGCTGTGCCTTTTTGCTGTTTATGGCAGGCATTGCGAGGACATTTGTCTTATCCGATCTCCTAAACCCTCGTGTCATCACGGGGCATCTCATGAGCGACGAACATAAATTGGCTGTAGTATGCCACCACCATAAAGCAGCATGTCATCATCATAAATAGGTATATGAGCAAAACCATCATTTTTAGGTATTGCAGGTATCTGCAAAACCTCCTATCTTTGCAAACGTAAGCAGATGGGAGCGAAGTTCTCCACACTGCCCTACATAGAAAATAAATATCAATATCACATTAGCTTTACAACAAAAATATTAAGGTTATGGCAAAGACAATAGTTGTGTATGGTTCTTCTACAGGAACCTGCGAGAGTATCGCACAGACCATCGGCGAGAAACTTGGTGCTGAGGTTATCGAGGTAACTAATCTTACCGCAGGTCAGCTTGAGGCTGCCGACAATATCCTTCTAGGTACCTCTACCTGGGGTGCTGGCGACATGCAGGACGACTGGTACGACGGCGTGGCAACAGTAAAGTCGGTCGACCTCTCCGGTAAGAAAGTGGCAATCTTCGGCTGCGGCGATTCCGCTTCTTATTCCGATACGTTCTGTGGCGGCATGAAGGAGGTCTACGATGCGGCTGTCGAGGCCGGTGCTACGGTGGTAGGTGCCGTATCTACTGAGGGTTACGAGTTCGACGACTCTGATGCAGTGGTCGATGGCAAGTTCGTCGGACTGGCACTCGATGATGTCAATGAGGACGACAAGACTGCCGACCGCATAGATGCATGGCTTCCTACGCTGGGCTTCTAAAAGCTCATCAACCTCTCTAAATTACAGGGAACACCCCTCTCCCGTTATTTTTCACTCTTCATAAGTATTTTAACAATGATGTCTGATGTACCCACAGAGATGAAGGTCCTCATGAACCACATTTATGAGTACCAGAAAGGTGTGCGGTCGTTAGTACTTTATACGTTCAACCGCCGTTACGCCGACTATGCCATGCAGCGGCTACAGCATCAGCACATCAATTACATCATTCAGCCTGCCGGATCGGAGACCGTCAATCTGTTTTTCGGTCGTCAGGAATGTCTCGAGGCCATCAGGCTTGTTGTCACGAAACCTCTGAGCCGTCTCACCCCTGAAGAGGACTTCATGCTCGGCGCGCTCCTCGGGTACGACATTCGTATGCAGTGCGAGCGTTACTGCCAGAAGAAGCATCGTGCCGGACAGTGCAGCGGCTGCTGAGCAATGTCAGATTAACCCTCAATATAGAATTCCCTTCGTAGCATTACATTTCCTATGCTATAGATATTCATAATGTTTTTGTATACTATGTAATAGGCTTGTCGTGAGACAAGCCTTTTATTGTTTTTGCCCGGCACCTATCAGTCGTTTAGGCCTGTTTAAAAAACAAAGATAACCCAAAAGGCTGATACCTCGTGAGAAGTGTCAGCCTTAATTTTGGACAGTCCTAAAAGTTTTAACGGACAACAATAATAAATTCCCAGTCTTTTTCGATTTTGTTCAAAAAACTTATTCTATTCTTCTGTTATTTTGATTGTTGCAGGTAAATTATATGCCGAGAAATAAGCAGTACTTGCCCCCTTGGGAACTATGAGTACATCGTTCTCACGGAACTTAAAACCTCCATCATTAACAGGCGGTGTCTGTGATGCAAAATGATAGCGTACGGGCACATTTTGATTATCCCAATCATTCCCCACATCTATCTGTTTTACTGAAGATGGAATATAAATGTCACGCAAACTAATACAATCACTGATGCAATATGAATAAATATACTCTACTCCTTGCGGAAATTTTATAGCATTCAATTCACGGCATCCGTAAAATACACTTTCGCCCATACGCTTCGCTGTAGAAGGAAGATAGGCAGTTTTGAGTTCTGCACAACCAGAAAATGCCTCTTTCTCTATTACGTCACATTTATCTATCTCAATACTTTCTAATGTCTTGCAATTTTTAAATGCCGCCTCACCTATATGTATAAGATTTTTTGGAAATACTACACTCTGCAAATTTGGCATATCAGTAAGAGCTATTCTCACAATAGATCTGGCAGTCTGAGGCAAAACCAAACTCTCAAGATTTTCCATTTGATTAAATTTGGGAACATAACAAGACGCCACTTCTAAATACGCATTTTCTTTTTCAATGTATTTGGTCTGTAAACCTGCCACAAGCATCTGCTCATCTACAGATAAAGAGGCATTAGGCTTTTTCTTTATCGTCGCCTTGATGTTTTCCATTACATCACGCACCTTGTCGTATTCCTCTTTACGGCGTGCTATCAATTCAGGATTGCCCACTATATTACAATCAGCCAAGTCAAGATATTGCAGTTGCTGGCAACACTTACTGATCACCAATATATCAGCATCCGATAATGTACCCTTAAAGGTTAAAGAGTCTGCGGTATTCAAGTCGCTAATTGTAATAAACGACAAGACATTACCAGGGTTATCAACTGTAACGATTCTGTTAAGATTCCTTTTCCGGTTTTTAATATTCGCCAGTGCATCTATATACGAAAGCATTTTCGAATTATTGCCTTTGCAAGATATTAGCACCGATAGATATTCAGCGGAGTAGACAACCGCTAAATTCTGTAAATTCAACAACTCTTCGCTTTTAGTCCCTCTATATTTTTCTTTTGTTGCAGCTACTGGCGGTATATACTGTTGCATTGCATCTGTCAAGTTAATGACGCCGTCATACAAAAGTTTATTCTTCTTGGCAAATGCAACAGCTAAGTTATAATAGCGCTTTGCATTTTCTAAATAATACGGTTCTGCTTTCGTAGTAGACGCGCGCATCGCTTCTACTGAGGAAGTTATTTGTTCGTTCCACTTTATACGCACAAATTCATCTTCGTATCCATTCCAAGAGTTAGAGTCGAACACCCCGCGGGTAATTACTTTAAACATTGATTCTAAGCTATTACTGTTGTCTGCCATTTGCGAAAAACACAGATGAACATATTTTACGCATGAGTCTAATTCTGAAATACCCGTAGCCCCCATAGCTGTAATTGCATTATACACGCTCTTCTCCCTTTCTAACCTACCCATCTCATAACCATCCTTTTCGAATATTTGTGAAGCAGTAGTTACCAGGTCCGACTCCCAGGCGTTATCATTATGGGTTATAAGCTGTTCTTTACCAGCCATGAAATCTTTGCCGATGCTTTTAATACGCTCCAGAGTGCTCACTTCCTGTGCTACAACGGTCATAGCACAGAACAAAACGATAAATAACAATGTCTTTCTCATTTTATATAATATCTTGATTAGTGTTGCTTATATCTAAGAAAGCTTCATGGTAGAAGTTTAAATCTATTTGCAGATTGTCTAATCCTAAGAAACTTTTTTCCTTGCAAATAGCTGTCTTCCATTTTTCGTAGCTTGCTGCTAACTTTTGTGAGGTGTTTTCATAGAAGTAGATATACACTAACTGAATATCAATCCCTAATTGCCGTCTTAAATATAGGGCATGAGCTATGCGGTTGGCAAATTGATAATACCTCTTAGTCCAGTCCCCTTTGCTAACTACCCCTAATGTATCCTTTGTACTTGCTAAGGATTTTGCTATACGTGTTTTAGACGCTGGAGAGGTCGCCTTGCAATTAGAGATCAATTCACTTATTTGGGCCTTAGCCTCTACTAACACCAATGTTTTTTTATTACCTTTTTCAATTACAGCTATACCATCCCATGAAGGACTTCTATTAGGCCAAAAGTCCTTAACCGGAGGAAGTTTTACATTGAAATTCTCCGTTACAAACTTCCATAAGGTACTGTCCTGCCATTCCTTATAGCCATCTTTATGCAGTGGGGATAGCCAATGAACTACCCCAACTTCATCTCTTAGCAAAGCCCAGCTTAGTTCTTCTGGGGTATTATTTACCAGATTTTGCAAATAGTACTGACTTCCTTTTTTCGCTCTCATACAGAACAAACGAAGCCCACTGTTTCCCAGAAGTAAGCTGTTATTAAATGGAAAAAGCGTGGGAACTATTGCCATTACCAAGTCTGAGGCTCTGGACTGCCTACTAATGGGGTAATGAACAATAGCCCACGCCGTGAGGTATATCATGCCCTTGGGTAAGGGTACAATAATCCCAAGCGTGAGCGGTATTGCCATATCCTCCATTAGTTGAAATTGTCCAGATTTCAGACTTCGGATATATGTCAAACGCTCTTTTTCTAAAGTTGGACCCTTGATAACGCACACCTGCACATAGATGCACTGGAGATCCAACTACAAAGATAGATAAAATTCCTTATTAAATATTTCTTTCCCACAAAAATTTTATTCAATAAGTTTTTTTCTGCATCAAAGGGTGTTGGTCTTTATAAATCGTGAAGCAATGGCAGTTTCAAGATGGAGTACATATCAAAACCTATAACGAATCGAGTGGGTAAGCTGATGCCTTCTCTTATAACTCCATGTGCCCAAAGGGCACCTCTATCGCCCAGCCCTGCCCCAGAGCAGGGCTGAGCGATTTTACTCACTTCGTTTCGTGAAAAGTACTCTGTGCCTCTGTGTGCGAGCCAACATATGTGTATCGGAAGCACGTCCTTTGCACACAGAGGCACAGAGTACCTTTCACAAAACGTTACAGAGCCAAAATATCAAAAGCAGATTTAATTCAACTAACGTATTTACCGAATGTAGATATTAGGATGGGGGAGCCTTGTCAGGCTCATTGCTGTAGTGATGCTTTCTCCCCGTAGGTTTCCGCTAAAGCTCCAACCTACGGCTAACCAGAGGCTGCCTTGTCAGGCAGAGTTTACCCTGTATCATGCAGCGATTACCTGCATCAGGCTGTGATTGCTCTGTATCATGCAGAGATTACACGCATTACGCAGTGAATGCTCTCATCACGCGCTTTCTCAGAAAGCCCTGCCTCGCCAACCTGACCAGCGTAAGAACTGATCGGAAGACCGTGAAATGGCATGGTGACTGTTGCTTATTTGAGACGAAATGGCTATCTTTGTACCATGAATGGCAATTGGAGCACGCACGTATGGCATTTGGTGAGTGTGCGTATGGCAATTGGTGTATGTGCACGTGACAAATGGTGGGCATCGAGAGAAGGGCGTAACGGGATATAAAATAGGTAAACTTAAAATAGACAATAATGAGTATCAAGTATGACATTCATGCCATAAGCAATGCAAGTGGCAGCGGAGAGGAGAGGGCGTATGTGCAGCCCCTGCTGACCGACGCGATGACGCGGCGGGAGCTTGAGGAACGCATCAGCCGGAGTTGTACGCTCACTCCTGGCGACATGGAGGCGGTGTTCAGTGCCATTGCCCACCTCATGCTCGCCGAACTGGCCGGTGGTCACCGCTTCTATCTGCCTGGCGTGGGCTATTTTAGTCCGCAGGTGGGGCTGCACAGACCTGACGACGCGGCTGAGATCAAGACAAGCCATGTTACGCTCGACTACATCAGGTTCCGCCCCGAGGCCAGCATGCTCAAGGCCCTGAAGACGAGTGTGCGCTTCGAGCGTATGAAGGGCACCACGCGGTCGAAGACCTACGACGAGGCAGAGATGGTGGAGTGGGTGAGCACGTATCTGCAGAGCCACCGCTCTATCAGCCGCAGGGTGATGGAGAGCGAGTTGTTTTTGAGGCCCACGACGGCCCGGCGGTGGTTGCAGCGACTGGTGGATTGCGGACTGCTTGAGCGGGAGGGGGCGCGCAATGCCCCTGTATACTATCTGAAGCAATAGCATGGCGCGCCGTGCGTTGATATAAACAGAGGACAGAAATTATGAAACACAAGGTAGATACCGCCACGTGGTCGCGCCGCGACAACTGGCGGTTTATGAAGGGCTTTGCCAACAGCTGGTACAGCATCACGACGGAGGTGGACTGCACGGCGGCATTGGAGCAGAGCAAGCGGGAGCATACGTCGTTCTTCGTGAAGTATCTCTATGCCATGCTCCGCGCCGCCAACGAGGTGAAGGAGCTGGGCTATCGGCCCGACGGCGACGGCGTATGCTGGTTCGACGAGATCGGGGCTACGGTGCCCGTGGCCGTTCCCGGCGGTACGTTCTATACCGTCCTGATCCCCTATGTCAAGGATTACGAGGAGTTTTACGCCGCGACGAAGCTGCTGCTCACCGACATTCCTGCCGATGGCGACCCCTACGGCGTGAACCGCAGGCTGATAGAGAGCGGCGAGACGGGCGTGATCAATATCTCGGCTACGCCTAAACTCTATTTCACGAGCATCACTTACACCTTCCACCAGCCTTACCTGGGCAGCGACTGGCCGCTGATGAATGTGGGCAAGGCCGTACGGCGCGAGGGCCGCTGGGTGATGCCCGTGGGCATTTACGTGGACCATTGCTTCGTCGATGGCGGCAACCTGGGGGAGTATGTCGATCTGGTGCAGAAGTATCTGAACGAGTAGAGACCCCGCGGTCTGCCTTTTACTCGATCTGTTATAGAGCCCAATGAGCTCATAGGAACCACAGATTGCACAGATTGCCCAGATGAAGCTTGTGGGGTGAAAGGGTTATGTTTGATTTCACAGATGAGAAACATGGCGACGCTATGCCTCCCATCTGCGAAATATAAAAACAGGAATATAGCGCGCAAGCGTCATCTGAGTAATCTGGGTAATCTGTGGTTGGATCAGATGGAATAATCATTACTCGATGATTGAATTATTGTTAATAATACGAGAGTATGGTTAATAATTATTTTTAAACATTGCTCGTATTGCTATATTATACTTATATTTGCGGTGTACTAATCAAATAGTACACTGGTATAATTATCAATGTAGAACGTTATGATACGGGTAAGTGATATGAGCTTTGCTTATGGTAAGGGCAGGCAGGTGTTCGATCATCTGAGTTTCGACCTGCATGAGGGTCGTATTTATGGTCTGCTGGGCCTCAATGGTGCCGGCAAGACCACGTTGCTCAACCTGATGTCGGGTCTGCTGTTTCCTGTATCGGGCAGCGTGTCGGTCAACGGCATGGAGGCTAAGGAGCGCCGGGTGGAGATGTTGAGTCAGCTGTTCTACGTTACCGACGGGGTCTTGCTGCCTGCCATGCGGCTATGGAGGTTTGTGGATTACTATGCCCCCTTCTATCCCAACTTCAGCAAAGATACCTTGACAGACTGTCTGAAGGCCTTCGGCCAGGACGGTGACCTGAAGCTATCCGAACTCTCATTGGGACAGAAACAGAAGTTTAGTATCAGCTTCGCCCTTGCCACACAACCGAAGATCCTGCTGATGGACGAGCCCACCAATGGTCTCGACATACCTTCGAAGAGTACGTTTCGTAAGCTGCTGATGCAGCACATGGCCGATGATCAGCTTGTCGTGATCTCTACCCATCAGGTGCACGACGTGGCGCAGCTGCTCGATGAGGTGGTCGTGATGGGGGAGGACGGTACGCTTCGCGACATGACCGTAGCCGGGACGGGCGAACAATATGCCTTCGGTGTTGAGCCTTCGGCCGAAGGGGTGCTCTACGCGGAGCCCTGCGCCGAAGGTTATCGCACCATCCGCCACAATGAGACGGGTGGGGACTCGAAGGTCGATCTCGAACTCCTGTTTAACGCTCTCACACAGCATAGGCTATGATTCACGGTTTTGACACATATCGCTTCCGGCATCTGGCAATGGGTATGCTTCGGTTGGTCGGTCATGACTTCTGGGCCTATCTGCTCTGGGTACTGTTTCTCGGTGGCTGTACCCTCCTGCTCTGTGTGTCTGCTCCTTTCCCGTTCGGCTGGCAAAGCTGCATGGCCGTTGCCTTCCTGATCGCCATGATCCTGACCATAGACGTCACAAGTCGGGTGTGTAGGCAGCGCAGTGCCATCGAGATGTCGTTGCTGCCCGCCACCAACCAGGAGAAATTCGGTGCAATCCTATTGACGATCGTTACCTATACGGTACTGCTCTCTGCGGTAACGATCCTGACGATGCAGCTGACGGTGCTGGCGCTCAGCGATGGGCTGAATGTCGATTTCGGCCTGTCGCGCGCCCCTATGAGTTATGGTGCCGGTCCCGATCTTACGGCTATCTTGCTGCGAACGGGCGTCTTCCTCGTAGGATTGCTCCATATCGCCTGGTGCGTATTTGCCCCGAGAAAGTGCGTTCCACTGCTTTCTGCCGGCGGGCTGGCAGCGGTGCTGTATCTCCTTTTGCGTCATGGCATGCTGTCATGGCTCGGTTTAGGCATCGTGTTCATGGTGCTTGCTGTCGCCCTCTATGCGATAACCTATCATGTTTTCTGTCGTTTTCAAGTTAAAGATTTTGACCATGAGTTTTAGTTTTCATCGTCTCTGGCTGCTGTTGAAGGTATATATGCAGTATGCACGGCTGTTTGATGGGAAGGTTGTGAGAAGTGTTTTTGTGGCCTATCTCGTCTTCTGCGTCATCTTCAGTATCTTTGGAGACGACTCGCCGGAGCATGCCCTGAGTGCCGTCTATGCCAGGGCAGGAGGCTTTTCCATCGTCAGTGAGTGCCTGATTATGTTTTTCCTGGTCGGCGCGCAGGTGTCAACGGAGGCCGCCTCCTTCCATACTCTCCTGCCCGCCAGCACCGGAGAAAAGTTTGTGGGAACCATCATCACGGTGCTCATTGGTTATATGGCGAGTCTGATCATCTTTATTTTATGGGGCGTGATGTTCTGGATAGCCTATTGCCTGCTGCTCCAACCTGATGGGCTGCACGTGGTGCTGACGGTCGCTCCCTTCGATTTTGGCGGTAGCCTGCAGACTGACATTACCTTCTTGGCGATAATCACGGTCTTCATATTCAATATCCTGGTCTCGCCGGGTAGGCATGGCATATGGGGTGTTGCCAAGCTTATCTTGACCCTTGCCCTTCTGCTTTTGTCGGAAGACCTGTTCGGTTTAGGCCTTCCCCGCATCGCCATGACCGGCATGTGGCTATCGGTATGGGCTATCATTATCTATGAGATGCGGCAGAGTTACTCTCTGTTCAGATCGTTGTCTGTCAGTTCGGAACTTTCGAAGGAATTGTTAGCAAAATGACACAGTTTCATTCTGATAAGGCCATCTACCTGCAGATAGCAGATCGTCTTTGTGATGAGATCCTTCAGGGGCATTACAAAGCCGATGACCGCATACCCAGTGTGCGTGAGTATGCGGTCATGGTGGAGGTGAATACCAACACGGCTGTCAAAGCCTATGAACAGCTGGCGCGTGCCGGAATCATCTATAACAAGCGTGGGTTGGGCTATTTCGTTTCGGCCGAGGCACGGCTGCAGATCCTCCAGACGCGCCGTGCAGAGTTTATGAATGAGACGCTTCCCGAGGTCTTCCGCCGTATGAAGATGCTGGGAATCAAGATGGAAGACGTGGAGAAGGCTTATCCCATTGGATAAGGCACCCGATTATTTTCTGTATCCGCTGGCGGTAAAGATGGCGATGGTGAGTCCGTCCTGATTGGTGATGCGCGCCTCGGCGTAGGGCATGCGATGGTGGTTCACGATCTCCTGAGCCTCGGCCGTGAGCTCATCGCCTTCGTGTGCGGAGTTGACATACGTGATGTTGGCCCCCGTGGTGAGGGTGCTCACGCCATGACTGTTGACCGCTGCGGCAAAGGCGAGGTCGCAGAGCGTGAACAGTACGCCGCCTTGGCAGATGCCGTAGGCGTTGAGGTGCATGCTCCCCACGGTCATCTTCGCCGTGGCATGCCCCTCCGTGATCTCCACGAGGTGTGCCCCTATGTGATTGGCGAAGTGGTCGTGGGCAAAGTATTCTTTCAGATTCTTCATTGCATCGTCAGGATTCAGTCGTATCCTGGGATCTATCGGATTCGTTTTTTCCATAGTCTTTATCGGTGTGTGCTGCTTCATTGTGCCAGCTGAATGAGGTCGCAGTCGCTGAGAACGTTCAGCTTGTGCTGGGCAATGATCTCGTCGGCCCGCTGGCGGTTGTCGGTCTTGAAGATGAGTACGCCGCGGTTTTTCAGCAGGAACGAGTAGAGATAGCTGATCTCTATGTCCTCTGTGGCAAAGACTTCGAGCGCATCGGCCGCCTGTCCGGGCGTGTTGTCCAGCCCGATGGCCTGTACCTGCGTGAGCGTAACGGTGATGCCTGCCTCCTTGAGCACGAGGTAGGCCCGTTCGGGCTCGGTGCAGATGACGCGGAAGATGCCGAAGTCCTGTGTGTCGGCGAGGGTGGTTGTCACGATCTGTATGCGTGACTCCTTGAAGAGGCGCAGCACTTTCTCGAGTGTGCCGGCCTTGTTTTGTATGAAGATGGAAAGCTGATGTACCATGGGTGTTGATGTTTGTGTTGTGGTTATGTTGTCGCGAGGCATCGGCCCTCAGTCGGGATCGCGGGATGACGACGCGCGGGCATGTGGGGCAATCGTCTTATTTCTCGTCTTTGAGGAAGGCGCGTCGGTCGATCACGCGCACGGCCTTGCCGTCGCTCACGGGCAGGGTGCCGGCAGGAAGCAGCTTGACATGCGGCGTGAGCAGGATCTCGTCGTGCAGGGCATGCGCTATGTTGTGGGTGAGACGCTGCAGCACACCGAAGTCGTCGGTGAAGCCCTGATCGAGCTCTACCTCTACGGTCATGGCGTCGTTGCTCTCCTCGGTGTCGAGGGTGATGAGGTAATTGCTGCCCAGTTCTTTGTATTGCATGAGGATCTGCTCTATCTGTATCGGGAAGATATTCACGCCCTTGAGCACGATCATGTCGTCCGACCGTCCGCGCATACGGTCTATGCGCCGGTGATGACGCCCGCACGAACATTCGCCGGGAATGATGCGGGTGAGGTCGCGCGTGCGATAGCGCAGCAGGGGCATGGCCTCACGGTTGATGGTGGTGAGCACCAGCTCGCCCATCTCGCCGTCGGGCACGGGCTCAAGCGTCTTCGGATCCACGATCTCCACGATGTAATAGTCCTCCCAGATGTGCATGCCGTTCTGCTCCTGACACTCGAAGGCCACGCCCGGCCCGCACATCTCCGACATGCCGAAAGAGTTGTAGGCCTTCACCCCGAGCATGTCTTCTATGCGTTTGCGCTGCTCGTCGCTGTGGGGTTCGGCCCCGATGGCGAGGATACGGAGCTTCGTGTCGCGTTTCGGATCTATGCCTTCCTGCTGCATCACTTCGAAGATGCGGGTGGCATAGCTCGGTATGGCGTGCACCACCGTGGTACCGAAGTCCTTCATAAACTTGATCTGCCGCTTGGTATTACCGGCCGCTGCCGGTACGGTGAGCATGCCGAGGGTCTCGGCACCATACTGGAATCCCAGTCCGCCGGTAAACATGCCGTAGCCCGATGTGTTCTGAAACACGTCCTCAGGGCGTGCTCCCACCATCCACAGACAGCGCGCCACGGCCTTCGCCCACTCGTCAAGATCGCGCTGGGTGTGGAGTATGACCGTAGGGTTGCCTGTGGTTCCGCTCGACGAGTGCAGACGCACGCAGTCGCGCAGCGGCGATGAGGCTATGCCGAAGGGATAGGTGTCGCGCAGATCCTGCTTCGTGGTGAAGGGAATGCGGCGCAGGTCATCGAGCGTCTTGATGTCTTCGGGCTTGAGGTGAGCCTGCTCAAAGCGCTTCTTATAGAACGGTGAGTTCATGCAGTGGGCTACGGTCTGCTTGAGCCGGGCCAGCTGCAACACCTCGATCTGGGGACGTGTGAGCGTCTCCATCTCGGGGTCAAAATAAGGGTTATATTCCATAAAGGGTGGAGGTTTTTAGGGTTGGTGGTAGGAAAAAAGGTCAGTCTGACATGGTTTGATGATCCTCAAAGAACTGCGCCATACGCTCATCGAGCACCGGATACAGCTCGTCGCGCATGCGGCTGGTGCAGGCTCTGATGCCGTCCTGATGGCTGCCGGTGGTGTCGAGAGAGATGCTGCTCACGCCGTAGTGGATCAGTTCTTTGGCGAGCTGGGGCCCCGTCATGCCCGGAAAACCGAGCGTAAAGAAGAAGCCATCGCCCACTTCACGGGTCACATCGCGGTCATAGACCACACGGAAGCCGTGCCGGCAGAAGATCTCCTTCATCTTGTTGGCACGGCGTTCATATTCACGCGTGTCTTCCACGAAGTTGATCTTGCCCTCGCAGCTCAGGCGGAGCATCTCGGCATAGCCATACTGCGTGGAGGCGGTGCAGCCGCTGGTGATCATGTAGAGTATTTCGGCAATGAACGTCGAGCCGAACACGCCGGCATCGTGATAGCGTTCCTGCAGGGCAGGGTAGTGGGTGTCGAAGAGCTTGTCGCTGATACACACCAGCGCTATGCGCTGTCCGGCATAGCTGAAGATCTTGCTCGAGGAGAGCATCAGGATATAATTGTCGGTGTAACGGGCCACGGTAGGCACGAAGGGAGCTTCGTAAGGGTGGCTCAGATCCTGCCGATAGTCCATGCAGAAATAGGCCAGGTCTTCCATCACCACCACGTCATATTTCGTCGCCAGCTCGCCGATGACCTTCAGTTCGCTCTCTTCCAGACAGATCCATGCGGGGTTGTTGGGGTTGGAATAGACGATGGCGGCCACGTCGCCGCCGCTGATCTCCTCCTCCAGCTTCGCGCGGAGCTTCTCCCCACGATAGGGATAGATGTCAAACTCCTTCCACTCTATGCCGAGAATACGCAGCTGTGACTTCTGGATGGGGAATCCGGGGTCGATGAAGAGCACCTTGTTCTTGCCCGGAATGCGCTGCGTCGTAGCTATGAACGCCCCGAAGCTGCCCGCCACACTGCCCGTGGTGGGCACGCAGCTGCGCGCGCTGATGTCCACGTCGATGAAGGCCTTGACAAACTCATGCGCAGCCTCCTTCAGCTCTTTCACACCTGCCGCGGCGGGGTATTGGCTGCCTACGCCACGGTCGAGAGCCGCCTTCTCGGCCTCTACGCCGTAGCGGTTGACCGGCAGTCCGGGCGATCCCTGATCCATACGGACGAAGGGGATACCCGTTTTCTGCTCCAGATACTGTGCCACGAGCAGCGTTTCGCCTATCGTGGCATGTCCCAGGTCGGCCACATGAGCCTGTCTGCAGGCTTCATCGACCAGCTGATCACTGAATATTTTCATTTCTTTTCTTTCAGTCCTAAGTCAAAAGCCTTGTAATTGTCTTCCACCACGCGTTCTCCCTTGCGGGCGAATATCGTGCCGATGGCTTCGCGGAGAGCCTCCGGCGAGAGCAGCTCGAAGGTGTCGGCAGCCATGCCCAGCAGAATCATGTTGGCACTCTTGGGGGTGTGATTCTCCTTGGCTATGGTCTCGATGGGCAGCATCTTAACGTGGGGCAGCGCCTTCAGGTCGGCCATGAGCTTCGCGGTCTCGGGGTAGTTGGGTATGTTGATCAGCGGCTCCGACGAGGTGATGATCCAGCCGTCCTTACTCAGATAGGGCACGTAGCGCAGGGCTTCCATAGGCTCCATGGCAATGATGATGTCGGCCTGACCCTGCGGAATGAGGTCGCTGTAGATCTCCTCGGTGCTCAGACGCAGGTTGCTCTGCACGTCACCGCCGCGCTGACTCATGCCGTGTACTTCGGCCTGCTTGAGATAAAGGTTGGCCTTGGTGGCCGCTTCGCCTATGACTGTGGCGATGGAGAGGATTCCTTGTCCGCCCACGCCTGCAAGTATGATGTTCTTTCTCATTTCTTTTCCGCTTTCTGTTTTCTCATTTTTCTACCTAAAGTCTGCACGCACTCGCGGCGCGGAATGATGACACTCACGCCTGGATAGTTGATCTCGTCGCGCAGGGTCTGCGTGATCTCGGGCATGTTCTTGGCCAGTGGCGTCACCACCCGCACATGCTCGGGCTCCACGCCGATACCGAGACAGATGGCCTCAAACTTGTTGGTACCTGCCGAATCCTGTCCGCCGGTCATGGCCGTGGTGAGGTTATCAGAGATGACGATGGTAATGTTGGCCTTGTCGTTCACCGCATCGAGCAGTCCCGTCATGCCGCTGTGGGTGAACGTGGAGTCGCCGATGACGGCAATGGCAGGGAACACTCCGGCATCGGCGGCACCCTTGGCCATGGTGATGCTGGCACCCATATCGACGCAGCTGGCGATCGACTGGAACGGGGGCAGGGCACCGAGGGTGTAGCATCCGATGTCGCCGAAGATACGGGCACCCTCGTATTCGGCCGCCACCTCGTTGAGGGCGGTATAAACATCGCGGTGACCGCAGCCCTGGCACAGTGCCGGCGGACGGCCCACCACGTCGTCGATGGTATTGAAAGGTGTACTATGCTCTTTACCTAAAGCCTTGGCCACATTATCGGGTGTGAGCTCCCCGGTGCGCGGCAGGTCACCCGTGAGTCGGCCGCAAACCTGATAATCCTTGCCCAGCATGCCCCGCACGGCCTCCTCTACGAAGGGCTGTCCGTCCTCGACGATGAGCAGCCGTTGGCTCATGGCGGCGAGTTTCTCTATCTGATGCTGCGGCAGCGGGTACTGGTTGACCTTGAGAATGGCCGAGATGCCTTCGGGATCCGACTCCTTCACATAGTTATAGGCTATGCCACAGGCTATGACTCCCGTACCCTTGCCGTCGAGCAGCTCCAGCCTGCTATAGTCCGACTGCTCTGCAGCCTGCTCCATCTCTGGCTGCTTGGCTATCAGCCCCACATAGTTCTTGCGGGCAATGGCGGGCAGAAGCACCCAATGCTTGCCGCTGTCGGGGTGCAGGGCGTTGGTCTCACGGGCCTCAAGCTCCACCGTGACCGACGCACGCGAGTGGGCCAGACGTGTCACCATGCGTACCAGGACGGGCAGCTTCAGTGCTTCCGACAGCGTGAATACCGTCTGCATCATGTTGTAACACTCCTGCTGATTGCTCGGTTCGAACATCGGGATCATGGCAAACTTGCCATAGAAGCGCGAGTCCTGCTCGTTCTGCGACGAGTGCATCGAGGGGTCATCGGCCACAAGCACCGCCAGACCACCGTTCACTCCCGTGATGGCCGAGTTGACAAAGGCATCGGCACACACGTTCATGCCCACATGCTTCATACACACCATGGCACGCTTGCCGGCGTACGACATACCCAAGGCGGCCTCCATGGCCGTCTTCTCGTTGGTGCACCATCGCGTGTGCAGCCCGCGCTGCTTGGAGAGGGGGTGCTCCTGTATAAACTCTGTGATCTCTGTTGAGGGAGTGCCGGGATAGGCATACACGCCCGAGAGTCCGGCATGCAGGGCACCCAGGGCTATCGCCTCGTCGCCGAGCAGTAGTTTTTTTTCTGTCATAATTTAGAAAAATAAGGTAGCCTCCCCAGTCCTTCCTGTGAGAAAGGAGACTCATAGGGGCTTTGTCGGGGAGGTTGTAAGATAGGTTTTCTATTTCAGTTGAAAGTCGTCGGCATCGCTGAGCACGGGAAACTGCCGGCGGAAGGCGTTAAGTTTATCCATGTCTATATCTGCCGTTACGACGTCTATGTAGTCGCGCCGGCATGCCGTGACGGTCTGTCCCCACGGATCCACCACCTCGCTTCCGCCGCTATAGCTGCAGGCAGGGTCGTTGCCCGTGCGGTCCACGCCGACGACATAACACTGATTTTCGATAGCCCTCGCGTGGAGGAGCGTGGTCCAGGCATGCAGCCTCACGGTGGGCCAGCTGGCCACATAGAGTATCATGTCGTAGTCGCCACGGCTGCGGCTGAACACGGGGAAACGCAGGTCGTAACACACCTGCAGCAGGATTCTCACACCCTGATAGCTCACCACCACGCGCTCCCGGCCGGCTTCGAAGAGTCGATCCTCGCCGCTGTAGGTGAAGAGGTGGCGCTTATCGTAATGCTCCACGCTGCCGTCGGGCCTGACAAAATAGAAACGGTTATAAAATTTACCGTTTTCTTCGGTTGCCACACTGCCGGCGATGGCACACTTCCGGGCTACGGCCTGGGCCTTCATCCAGTTCAGAGAGAACAGGTCGGCCTCGGCAATGCCCTGGGGCTGGGTGGCAAAGCCTGTGGAAAACATCTCGGGCAGCACGTAGAGATCGGAGTCCTGGTGCTGATCCAGAAGTGTCTCGATGGCTTCTGCGTTTTTCTTGGGGTTAGCCCATGCTATGTCGGTCTGTAGTAACGTTACATTCATGTTTCTTACAGAATTGTTTTCATTATGATAGCAAAAGTACTAAAATCTTTTCTATCTGACGACAACAACCGTGTTATTTTGCCATTTTACTTTCGTGTTTGTTTCACGGTTGTATATCTGCTGTACGATTATGCAGAAGCCTGTGTACTCCGCCCATCTCACAGGGTGGTGGCAGATCTGCTATATATAAAAAGGTAAGAACGTGTCCACCCAATCTGTTAAATCGGATAAATCTGTAGAGAAATGCGCTAAATCTGTAGATAAATGTTTCACTATATAGCCGAAACTCGTTAACTTTGCACCCAGATTTATTTGATAAAAACAGTAAAGATGAAAAAAATTAAGTTATTACTGATGATGGTTGTGGCCTCGATGATGATGGCTTCATGCGGAACATCATCTACCGTACCTGTGACAGGCCGCAAACATACATTGCTCGTGAGCGATGCACAGGTGCTGAGCCTGAGCAACGAACAGTACAGTGCATTCATGAAGAAGAACTCGGTATCGACCAACAGCGCCAACACCGCTATGGTGAAGCGTGTGGGCCGGCGTCTGGCCACGGCCGTGGAGAACTATCTGCGGCAGCATGGAGCCAGCGGCGAGATACAGAACTTCTCATGGGAGTTTAACCTGGTGCAGAGCAAGGAGGCCAACGCCTTCTGCATGCCCGGCGGCAAAATCGTGGTGTACGAAGGTCTGCTGCCTTATACACAGAATGAGAACGCGCTGGCCATCGTGCTCGGTCATGAGATAGCCCACGCTGTAGCCAAGCACTCTGCTGAGCAGATGTCGAAGCAGATACGCCAGACTTACGGTACGCAGATACTGGGAACGGTGCTCAACAGTGCCGTGGGCAGCGGCGTAGGCGACATTGCGTCGGCCGTGGCTCAGCAGGGTTTCTCGTTCGCCAACCTGAAATACAGTCGTGCGAACGAGTCGGAGGCCGATCACATCGGTCTGATCTTTGCCGCCATGGCCGGCTACAACCCCCGCGAGGCCATTCCTTTCTGGCAGCGCATGTCGGGCGGCAAGAGTTCGGGCAGTGACATCTTCAGCGATCACCCCAGCGATACCAAGCGTATAGCTGCCCTGCAGCAGCTCATGCCCGAGGCAGAGAAGTATTACCGTGCTTCAGGTTATGTATCGACGGTGGGGCAGTCATCTGCCACCGCTAAACGCACCACCACACGATCTACCAAGCGTCGCAAATAAAACTTTGTTTTAGGCGAGGCTGTGTCGAAAAGAGAATACGTTTTTGTGGAGATGGAAGTGCTCTTTCCCTGCATGCCGTATTCGATATTCTGACACAGCCTCGTTCGTTTTATGGCCTATCTGTCATTCCGGAAGGACAGTGAGGGGCGACTTCGTTTGAGAGGAGTTGCGAAAATCACAGTGTAACCAAAATCGCCATTTTTCTGACATTCTGCAAAATCTAACTTGTCGAAAAATCGGGCTGGTTGGAACGAGCAAGGACTTTGCCCGAACGAACTGGCTTAAAATGATGGTTCAAAGGCTGGAAAAATGACGGTGAACACCCTTTCACATCTGCTTTTTGACTGCGTATAATACTTAACGGCGGCATTGTGCTTGTGTACAGTGCCGCCGTTTAGCATGATTGATGGCGCGAAGAAGTATTAATGGCAGTACGATTAAGCATTACTCGCAATGCGACTGAATATTATTCGCGATGCGACTGAGTATTATTCGCGATGCGATTAAGCATTACTTGCGGTGTCGATCCTTATTAATTGCAGCGTGAATCCATGGAAAACGAGCCCCATTTCGATATTGGAGGAGGACCAATCTGTGTTGGTTCCACTCTAAAAAACAGGTTCGGACGCTGCCGTTAAGTAGTAATGACGGAATGTTGACAAAATGACCCGACAGGAAAACAGTACGAAATGTCCGAAAAACACGATTTTCCCCTTTTCTCTCCCTTGTTTTTTCTGGAACGACGAGTACGGAAGAGAAACTGAAAAAATCATTTTGTCACTAAATCTTAGGATTTTATGACAAAATGATATTCTGTGTAAGCAGGCTCCACTTACGTTTTCTCAGTCGTGAAACACTGCGTATCGGCCGGATTAGGCAATACGGTTCACCCTTGTGATGATGGGCTGTTGCGATGATGACACAGCTGACTCCTATTTCATATACCGCAGTCGCAGACTGTTGAGCACCACGCTCACGCTGGAGAAAGCCATGAGGGCGGAGGCCCACATCGGGGTGATCTGGAAGTTGATGCCGAAGAGATGGAGCACGCCGGCGGCAAGGGGTATGGACACGATGTTGTAGATGAATGCCCAGAAGAGGTTCTGCCAGATCATGTGTACCGTGTGCTTGCTGAGGTTTATAGCCTCGGGCAGGGCGGTGAGGTCATCGGTCATGAGCGTCACCTGCGCCACGTCCATGGCCACATCGGTACCTTTGCCGATGGCGATGCCCACATCGGCGAGTGCCAGGGCCTGCGTGTCGTTGATGCCGTCGCCTACCATGGCCACATGCCTGCCCTCGCTCTGGAGGCGACGTACCAGATTCTCCTTATCCTGCGGCAGCACTTTACTCTGATAGTGGACTATGCCCGCCTTGTCGGCCCAGTAGCGGGCGGCCTCGTCTTTGTCGCCACTCATCATGTAGATCTCTATGCCGCGGCCCTGCAACTGCTGCATGGCCTCGCGGGCATGGGGCTTGAGGTGCTCACGCTCTTCCAGCGGCAGGTCGTCGGCCCGGGTGAAGTCGATCTGTTGATTGGGAATGGTGAGCGTGCCGGTCTTGTCGGTCACGAGGGCGTCCACCTTGCGCAGGTTCTCCAGAGCCGTAGCGTCCTTGATGAGGACCTGCCGCTCTGCCGCCCTGCCTATGCCCACCATGAGGGCTGTGGGCGTGGCGAGCCCCATGGCGCAGGGGCATGCCACCACCAGCACGGCTACGGCACTCATGATGGCCTGGGGCAGAGCCTCGCTGCCGCCGATGATCCACCAGAGCAGGAAGGTGAGCAGGGCGATGCCCGTCACCACCGGCACGAAGATGAGTGCCGCCTTATCTACGATGCGCTGTACGGGTGCTTTGGAGCCCTGTGCTTCCTGCACCATGCGTATGATGTGAGCCAGAGCAGTCTCCTCGCCTACCTGGCGCGCCTTCAGCCGCAGCCGGCCCTGACTCGGAATGGTGCCGGCAAGCACTTTCGAGCCGACTTTTTTCTCGGCCGGAGTAGGCTCGCCGGTGATCATGCTCTCATCAATGTAGGCGGCATCAGCGGTCATAAACGAGTTGGCCCATGTCACTTCGCCGTCAACAGGAACCTTCTCGCCGGCCCGTACCTCGAGGATGTCTCCTTTCTCGATGGTCGAGAGGGGCACGTCCTGCACATCGGTGGATAGCGGTTTGCCCTCGGCATCGAGTGCGGGCAGCTTCGTCTCGCAGATACGGGCGGTCTTGGGTGCCATGCCCATCAGCTGTCGAATGCTGCTGGCGGTGCTGTCTTTGGCCTTCTCCTCCAGCAGCCTGCCGGTGAGAACGAAGGTGATGATCATCACCGACGCATCGAAATAGGTGTGCCATTCCAGCCCGCGCGCACCCCAGTAACGGTCTCCGAAAAAGGTGTTGAAGGCGCTGAAGAGAAAGCTGATGGCGGTGGAGAGCGCCACAAGCGTGTCCATATTGGCCGTGAGATGGCGCAGCTGCTTCCATGCCGTGACGTAAAACTGCCGGCCGCAATAGTACATGGTGGCAGCGGCAAGGAGCAGACAGAGCTGGTTGGCAGTATTGATGTTGCCCACGGGGAGCCAGCGCATGGAGATCGACATGACCACAGCGGAGGCGATCCATGCAAGAAGGGTCTTGCGGCGCAGCAGCACGAACTCGCGCTTCTGGATCTCTTCGGCCGACCGGTCTTTCTCTATCACGAGGTCATAGCCTATGGCATTGATCTCGGCCTTCATCTTCTCGAGCGAAATCTGCTGCGGATCGTAATCGACGAGCGCACTCCGCCCCGGCAGACTCACGGCAGCACTGGCAATGCCTGGCAGCTCGTTGAGCCTGCGTTCCACGTTGGCCGAGCATGCCGAGCATGCCATGCCAACTACAGGTATAGTCTGTTTCATAGGTGCTCCTTACAGTTCCAGCTCGAATCTTCCGAGGTCATCTACGGCTGCCTTCATCTGCTCGGGGGTAACCTGGCTCTCATCATATTCGACGGTTGCATGGGCATCGCTGAGGCTCACCTGTGCGCTCTTCACGCCCTGGAGGCCCTCAAGAGCCCCCTGCACCTTAGCCTTACAGTTGTCACACTTCATACCACTCACTGCGAAAGTCTTTGTTTCCATAATTCTGCTTGTTTATTATTGTTGATAACGTATAGCGTGCAGCAGTCTGATGGATTGCTTCACGTTGCAAAGTTACGGTTTATCCCACCAAGCGTGTTACGTTTTGATGGATAAGAGTTATAGAATTATGAATAGGGAGTGTGATTTACGAAGAAAAGATATAGGCTGACAATTGGAGCCTATATCTTGTCGAGTTCCCGCCTGCTGCTCTTCTGCAGCTGCTTGAACTCGCTGGGGCGCATGCCCGTGACACTCTTAAACTGGCTTGAGAGGTAAGCCACGCTGGAGTAGTTGAGCTGTAGGGCAATCTCGGTGAGCGAGAGCTCGCCGTAAGTCAGCAACTCCTTCACGCGCTCGATACGCTGCTCAATGTAGTAGCGTTCGATGGTCATCGAGGTACATTCGGAGAAGAGTTTCGAGAGGGCAGAGTAGTCCTGGTGCAGCTCCTGCTGCAGAAAGTCGGACAGGTTGATGCTGATGTTCCCCTTCTTATAGTGTACCAGCTTGATGATCGAGGCCTTGATCTGTTCGATGGTTTGCAGGCGACGGTCATCGAGGAGCTCAAAACCGAGGGGCTCAAGTGCTGCCTTGATGCGCTCCCGCTGCTCTGCCGGCACCTCTTCTTCGACGGTGGCGATACCGAGATCAACCCTCGTGGGCGTAAGTCCCTCCTGCCGCAGCACTCCTTTGACCGCCATCTTGCAGCGGTCGCAGACCATATTCTTGATGTAAAGGGTGGTTGTTTTCACTTTGAATGTTTTTGGATTGAACCACGAATGACACGAATGAACACGAATAATGAAGAGATAATTCGTGCTCATTCGTGCCATTCGTGGTTCGTATTTTCTGGTTCAGTTCATCAGTATCTGCACGATGCGCTCGGCAGACCGGCCGTCCCATCGATCGGGAATGGTGCTCTTCTTCCAAGTTCCGGCCACCATGTCGGCAAGGGTCTTGCCCAGTAGCTCAGCGTCTTCGCCCACCAGCACGTTGGTTCCCACCTTGACGGTCTCCTCGTGCTCGGTGTAAGAGTTGAGCGTGATGCAGGGCACCTGACAGAAAGTGGCTTCCTCGGCCACGTTGCCCGAGTCGGTGATGATGCCTAAGGCGTGCTCCTGCAGATAGGAGAAGTGCAGGTACGGCTGGGGATCGACGAGTGTCAGCGGCTCCATGCCGAGCTCTTCCTGGCAGCGTTCCACAGCCTCGCGGGCCAGACCGCGCAGTGGAGCGATGATCTTTACACCGTTGCTGTTGCGGCCGATGGCCTCGATCATCAGCCTGAGGTTGTCGTGGTTGTTGATCAGTGCCTTACGGTTCAGCGTGAAAAGAATATAGTTTCGGTCGGTCAGTTCCTGCTCGTCCATCAGCGATGGGCGCGCCAAACGGTTGCGGTTGTAGCGTATGTTGTCGAGCAACACGTTGCCTACCATATATACTTTCGACAGCTCGGCACCCTCGCGTGTGGCTATCGAGCTGTTGCTCAGGCCTGCAGTGAAGAGAATATCCGACAGACCGTCGATCACCAGACGGTTGATTTCTTTCGGCATGTTGATGTCGAACGATCGCGTACCGGCAGCGAGGTGTGCCAGTCGGAGCCCCTGTTTTTTGGTCACGATAGCGATGGCCATGGTCGAAGCAAGGTCATCTACCACGATAACCGTATCGGTGGGGTGCGTCTGGAGATAGGCTTCGAACTCCGACATCACCTGACCGGTGAGCTCGTTGAGGTTCTGGCAGGTCACGCCGAGGCAGACATCAGGGCGGCGAATGCCCAGATCCTCGAAGAGATGATCCTCGAGTGTGGGATCATCGGTGGCACCAGAATAGACCAAGGTGTAATCGATGTCACGGCCTTGCTGTTTAGCCGACTCTATGGCTCTGATGACCGGAGCCACCTTGATGAAGTTGGGGCGTGCCCCGCAAGCAATACATATATTCATTTTCTCGGGTTTTATTTTTACGACAAATTTACGAAAAAAAATAAAGGCAGCAAGCTATTTGCTGCCTTTTTTGTTGCATCGTAGAGACGGAGTGTACTCCGCCCCGCATGAGGCGAAGGGTATGGGGAGGAGACGGACTACAGTCCGTCTCTACTGGGCGTCCTTGAAGAGTTCCTTGATACCGCCTAGACTGCCCATGATGTTGGTGGCCTCATAAGGCAGGAACACGGTCTTGTTCTGCTCGCCGCTGGCCAGCTGCTGCATCATCTGAATGTATTTCTGTGCCAGAAGGTAGTTGGCGGGGTTGGTCGACTGTCCTACGGCCTCGGTAATCTTCTGTATGGCTACGGCCTCGGCTTCGGCTTTGCGAATGCGCGCCTGCGCCTCGCCCTCCGCACGCAGTATGGACTGCTGCTTGTCGGCCTCGGCACGGTTGATCGTTGCGGTCTTTTCACCCTCCGACTGCAGTATCTGTGCCTGCTTGTTACCCTCCGAAGTGAGGATCGTGGCCCGTTTGTCGCGCTCGGCCTGCATCTGCTTCTCCATGGCCTGCAGTACGCTCTGCGGTGGCGTGATGTCCTGCAGCTCCACGCGGTTCACCTTGATGCCCCACTTGTTGGTGGCATCGTCGAGCACGCCGCGCAGCCTTGTGTTGATGATGTCGCGCGAGGTGAGCGTCTGGTCAAGCTCCATCTCGCCGATGATGTTACGCAGTGTGGTCTGCGTGAGCTTCTCGATGGCGTTGGGCAGGTTGTTGATCTCATACACAGCCTTGAACGGATCGACAATCTGGAAATAGAGCAGCGCGTTGATCTGCATCTGGATGTTATCCTTGGTGATGACGTTCTGCTTGTCGAAATCGTACACCTGCTCGCGCAGATCGATGTTGTTGCTATACACGTAGCGTCCCCGACTCATGGTGACCAGCACCTTGGCGCGGTCGATAAACGGAATGATGATGTTCACACCCGGCTTCAAGGTGGCGTAATAACGTCCCAGACGCTCAATGATCTTGGTCTCACTCTGGGGAATAATAACGAGTGCCATCTTGGCGAAGATGAGCACGAGGACAACAAGTCCGATCAGTACGTAGGTTCCAATCATATCCATAAAAATTAGGGTTATACATGTTCCACGGTGACGATGATGCTCTCACGGTCCACCACCCTCACCTCCTCGCCGCACCCGATGGCTTCGCCATGCCGCACTACGGCCTTCCATTCGTCGCCGTCGATACGCACATAGCCCGGCGTGTCGGCCGAGATGGGCTCGATGACTCGCCCTACACGCCCGATGAGGGCATCGGCGTTGCTCTTGCGTTCGCGGGCCTTGGGGTGCAGATAGCGCATCACAAAGGGTCTCACGGCAAACACGCTGATGGCCGTGACGACGATAAATACCAGCACCTGTGCCCAGAAGGGGAACCACATCAGCGAGGCGATGATGCTGCCAACGGCACCGATGGCAAAGCACATGAGGTAAAAAGTGCCTGATGATACTTCAAGAATGAGCGCCAGTATGCAGACTAATGTCCATACCAGCCAGAGGTTTTCCTGTAAATAGTTTATCATGATGGCTGAGATGATTTATTCGATGGGTTATCTTATTTTCATGGCATAAAGTTAGGTCTTTTATCCCAATGTTCCAACGAAACGGTCAAGTAAATTAAGGTTGAACAGTGGAATAGTGCGTCGTTGATCAGATATTAGTGTGTTCTCATGGGGGTTATCAAAGATAATTGCACTATCTTTGCAAGGACAAAGACAGGTAGCTCCCCGAGCATTACCCAATGGTATTGTACTCGTTTGTACTGCCTTTGAAAGCAACCGTCCGGCCATCGGGGCAGAATGTCGGCTGCCTGGTATGGAAACTAATCGAAACAACTCAAACAATGAAGAAGCAAATGTTATTATGGTGTATGGCACTTGCCCTGCCGGTAATGGCGGCGGGAAGCGACTATACTGCAGCCCGTGCACAGCAGAAGATAGACCTCAGTGGCACATGGCACTCTACCCTGGGCAGCGTGAAGCTGCCGGGGTCGCTGTTGACCAACCATCTCGGCGACGAGCTGAGCGTGGATACCAGGTGGACGGGAAGTCTCTACGACTCATCGTTCTACTACAATCCCTATATGGAGAAGTATCGCCATGCGGGCAAGATGAAGTTCCCCTTCTTCCTTACACCCGAGAAACACTATGTGGGGACGGTGATTTACACCAGGCGGGTAAGGATTCCGAAGTCGTGGAAACGGCAGCATGTGGAGCTCTTTCTGGAGCGTCCGCATATCGAGACCACGGTGACGGTGAACGGACGGGAGGCCGGACACCAGATGAGTCTCAACACCCCGCATATCTACGACGTGTCAGCGCTGCTCATTCCGGGCAGGGATAACGAGATATCGATCAAGGTTTATAACGGTATAGAGAATGTGTGCGTGGGACAGGACTCACACAGCGTGACCGACCAGACGCAGGGAAACTGGAACGGCATAGCCGGAAAGATGGAGCTGCGGGCACGCGGCAGGCAGACCATAGAACACCTGGACGTGTATCCCGATATTCATACCGGCAAGGTGAAGGTGGTGGTACGCAGCCTCGCCAGGCGCGTGCGGTTCAGGCTTGACGGCGTGGAGGCTGCGGCGCCACAGGTTAACGACTCTACCTATGTCATAGCACTGGCCGAACCGAAGCTATGGTCGGAGTTTGCGCCCAATGTGTATCGCCTTACCGCATACAGCCAGGACGACAGCCTGACCACGACCTTCGGCATGCGCGAAATCAGTATCAAGGGACGGCAGTTCTATCTGAACGGCAGGCCCATCTGGCTGCGCGGAACGGTGGAAAACTGCACCTTCCCGCTTACGGGATACCCGCCTGCCGACGTGGACTCGTGGCTCAGGATCTTTGAGAAATGCAAGGCTTACGGCCTGAATGCCATGCGCTTCCACAGCTACTGCCCGCCCGAGGCAGCCTTCGAGGCCGCCGACCGCGTGGGATTCTACCTTCAGCCGGAAGGCCCCAGCTGGCCCAACCACGGCGTAAGGCTGCGCCGGGGCATGGCCATCGACCAGTATCTTATGGACGAGACACGGCGAATGACAGAGGCTTACGGCAACCATCCGTCGTTCGTGATGATGGCGGCAGGCAACGAACCGGCGGGCGACTGGGTGGCGTGGTGTAACGACTGGGTGGACTATTGGAAGCAGACCGACCCCCGACGCGTCTACTGTGGGGCATCGGTAGGTGGCGGCTGGGCGTGGGACAGCCATAGCCAGTACCACGTGAAAGGCGGGGCGAGAGGGCTGGACTGGGACAGGCATGCACCGCAGGCTGCTGACGATTACTATCAGGACATACTGCACCCGCGTAATTTCAAGCCCACCGTAGCCCAGCCTGTGAACACGGAACCTTACATAAGTCATGAGCAGGGACAGTGGTGTGCCTTTCCCGATCTGAAGGAGAGGCCGCAATATACGGGTGTGTATAAAGCTTACAACTTCGATATCTTTGAGGATCTGCTGCGCGATAACGGCATGATCGGTCAGGCAGAGAAGTTCCTGCACGCCAGCGGTAAGCTGCAGACGCTGGCCTACAAATACGAGATGGAGCGCAACTTCCGCACGCCCGACTATGCCGGTTTCGCCCTCCTGTCGCTCAATGACTACAGTGGTCAGGGTACGGCTCTGGTGGGACCGCTCAACGTGTTCTATCGGGAGAAGGGGTATGTCACGGCTTCAGAGTGGCGCCAGTTCTGCTCGGAGGTGGTGCCCTTGGCCCGGTTCCCGAAGTTCGTTTATACCAACGACGAGACGCTCAGCGTGCCTGTGGAGCTCTATAATGCCTCGGGCCGCAGACTGGAGCATGCGCGCAGCACCTATTATCTGCACGATGCACAGGGCAATGAATATACCCACGGACTACTGTCGCACAAGGATCTCGAGCTGGGTAAGAATCAGGAGTTAGGGCGGTTGCAGTTTGCTCTCGGGCAGTTCAGCCAGCCCACTAAACTCACCTTGACGGTTATCGTAGATGAACAGCCGGACAGTGAGACTGCCGGACAGGGAGGGACGAAGCACCACACGTGGCGCAACACGTGGGATTTCTGGGTTTATCCCAAGACCATCGTCATACCGCAGATGACGAAGAAGGACCAGATACTCATCACCGATACGCTCGATGCCGAGGCGGTGAAGGTATTGCAGAAAGGCGGAAAAGTGCTCATCGCGGCTGCCGGCAAGGTGCGCTATGGCGACGATGTGAAGCAGACGTACCTGCCGGTATTCTGGAATACGAGCTGGTTTAAGATGCGTCCGCCGCATACTACAGGTGCAACGATCGACACCACGCACCCCCTCTTCCGCGAGTTTCCCACCGACGACTGGGCTAATCTGAACTGGTGGGAGCTGCTCAATAAGGCTCAGGTGATGAACCTCTCGTTGCTGCCCAAGGACTATCAGCCCTGCATTCAGCCCATCGACACGTGGCATGTCAGCCGCAAGCTCGGTATGCTGATAGAGGCTAAGGTGCTCAACGGCCGACTGCTGATGACCACCATGGACATCGACGGAGATCTGGAGCATCGGGTAGTGGCACGTCAAATGCGCAAGGCGATCCTCAATTATATGCGGAGTGAGGTGTTCAACCCTTCGCTCACGCTGGCTCCCGAGGTTATCAGCAACTTCTTTGAGCATGAGGCTCCGGCGGTAAACATGTTTACGAAGGATAGCCCCGATGAGCTGAAACCTAAGTTAAAGTAAGACGAAACGAATAAGGCGTAGCCGGGACAGGCTACGCATGGGCATAGGGAAAGGCCGTATATTCACCGATTTAAAGGGTAGAATATACGGCCTTTCGTATTTGAGGGACAAATCCTGTGATCAGGAAAACAGCTTGCCCAACAGCGTGATGGAGAGCCAGATGAGCAGTACGATCAATGCGATACAGAGGATAATGGCTGCGACAAAGAGCCAGGCCTTGCGGTTGATATCGCTCACGATCTGGCGATCATCGTCGATGAAGCCCTGCACCAGCCGCATGTTGCGGGCGTAGGAGCGGTTGAACACGTCGAGAACATCGCCGAGAAAGAAGGGTATGAGCCCTACCACGATGTCGCGGAGGGCATAATAGGCGAGGGCGAGGGCGAGGGGCACGGAGCGTACCACTGCGAGGCTGAACCAGAGAAACGGCACGACGAGCAGCGCCTGCAGCGTGTCGCCCACGCCACCGGGAATCAGTCCGATGATAGGATCCAGATAGTAGCGATCCATCAGGCGAGCCGTCTGCTGCATCAGCCTGTAGGTCCGCGACTCGGCGGCGCGCTGGCGGTCGGCTGATCGCTGACGGTTGGGTTGCTGCAGAGGTGTGGTATTATCGTACATGGGCGTTTCGTATTTATGTGATAGACGATCATCGGTGGGAAATGGTTACAGCGGAGTGCGTCTTTTGCGATAAATTATTCATCGTTTGGGTTGCGGCGTTGTGCAGTTTTGGCTATCTTTGCCTTAGGTTAATAGAAATGCGTGCTATGATGAATATAGAGAGTGTACGCGAATATGCGTTGTCCTTGCACCCGCAGGTCACCGAGGAACTGTTTGCAGAGAACTGGATATGCTTTCGCATCTGCGGCAAATGGTTCATGCTGATACAGCTCGATGCCCCCGAACCGAGGGTGGCAGTAAAGCTCGATCCGGAGGAAACGGAGCAGCTGCGGGAGCAGTATGACGGCATACGTCCCGCCTATCACATGAACAAGCGCCACTGGAGCGACCTTTACCTCGCCCGGCTCGACGATGCCCTGGTGCAGCACTGCATCAGGGAATCATACGATTTGGTGGTACGCAAACTGCCACGGAAGCAGAGAGAGACGCTTTGAATTTTATCTCTTGACCTCCAGATATCACTTGTCAGCAAGGGTCGTATCGTCAGTCTTATACCTTATCCCACTGCATCTTTGCAACCTGTTGCCGATAGAAGGATTGTGCAGCGACATCAGAAACGGGAGCGATGCCCTGTAGGTGGCGGCGTAGATCGATGATCTCCCGCGTATCGTGGTAGCCGCATTGCTGACGAATGGCGGTGCACTTCTGCAGTTCGTAGGCGGCCTGTGCAGGATTGTTATGCAGCAGGATCGTGGCGAGGCGGAGCCTGATCTTGATGCTAAACTTCTCGTCACGTTGGTGGGTGACGGCCAGACAGAGCAGCGAGAGCTGGACGTCGGCATTATCAACGAGGGCGGCAAGCTCACTGTAGAGATAGGTCTCGTGGCTCCGCTGCAACAGCTGGACATAGAGATCCCTGGCTTTCTGCCGTTCGCCCATGATGCCATAGACCACGGCCATATAGCGCCTGATGTTGCGGTTGTCGGCTCTATGGTTCACAGCCTCCTGCAGAAGGGGTGCCACGAGCAGCGCATGATCGAGCGAAGGAGCACGCTCAAGATCGTGGAACACGCTGCCCAGAATGCGCTGTGCCAGTGAGGGGACGATATGGCCGTTTGCCTGCCGTGCCCTCCAGTCGTCGGCAGAAAGCTTCGAGATACCCCACTCCTGCACAAACCGGATCATCGAAAATGTGCTGATACGCTTGCTTACGTCGAGGGCTGCCCGCATGACGGCTGTCCAGGCCTTATGGTCGGGGTCGTCGTGAAGGGTGGGGAAGAGGCGTTTCAGACTAAGAAAGATCTTGTAGGCCTCCTGCGTTCGGCCCTCCTTGATGCGCATGTGGAAGATATCCATTGCCGTCCAAAACATGGCAATGGTAGTGTAATGTCCCTGATGCACGCGGTAGAGCTCTCTGATGGCGGCATAAGCCTCTTCGGTCTTGCCCTGCTTTCGCATTTCGAAAATGTCTTTTACTGTTGTCATGGCGGTAGTGTTATTCGATAAGGAAAAGCTTAATAGATGTTTGTCTCATCGGTCATACAGGCCTCGTACTCTTCCTATTCGTCGTATTCGTCTTCATCATCTGTCATATACTGTTCGAGCATTTTGTTGATTTCTGCCACCATGTTGGGCACCATCTTCGTGTCGAAGAGCTGATTTATCTCATCGTCCAGCCCCTTCAGCCCATTGATAACTATATGGTTGATGGCCAATGCGGCTGTAAATGAGTCGCAGCCCTTATGTGTAGGAAGTGCCGTAAGGAAATAGCGGAGCAGGTCACGCCACCACTCGGTGATCTCCGTTTGCCTTTCTGGGCAGTATTGATAGATCATCATTACACCTATCATCACCATACTGCGTGCCTGCGAGAATCGTCCCACCTCTTGCATGAAGGCAGTCAGGACATCAAGTTGATCTGTTGCGATGTTATAGAAAAGGGGAGCATAGACATCTGCTGCCAGGCTGCCGATAGCCTTAAACCACTCTTCCGACTGGCGCAGGGTTTCCAGAACGGTGCCGAGCGACTGAGCATCGCCTACGTCCTGAAGCAGGTAGAGGCAGTTGAGCACGGTGCGGTCTTTATGATCCAGCATGCTGCCTTTGATGCCGCAATAGAAGTAGAGCAGCTGTTCCAGATCCGACTTCAGCTCATCGTGTGGCAGGGCGAGTATCTCATCTCTCACCTTGTCATCTATCAC
>LAHS01001469.1_pt1 | contig 46639 bp, 37 predicted proteins | sample 329651 | NCBI WGS metagenome assembly LAHS01 (sample SAMN03275699, study PRJNA271635) | activated sludge metagenome | isolation source: sample C-1 Sludge from hydrolytic chamber (first chamber) of Anaerobic...
GGGACTTTTAGAAGGCACTCCCGTATTCGGAGGATGTGACGACGTTCAAAGCGCAAACATCGGCTCGGGTATGAACGGAGACGGCGATATACATATTTATCTCGGAACGTCCGCTTGGGTATGCGCTTCTTCAAAAACCCATACCAAGTTCAAGCACGGCGCGGCGGCAATTCAATCCGCCGATCCCGAAATGAATCTTATAACAGGCATTACCGAGGCTGCGGGCAGCGATATCGAATGGCTAAGCAATCAATTCTTCAAAAGAGAAAAAGAAGAGCTTGGCGACGGCATATACGCCTATATGGATAAAGTAATCGAAAGTATCCCCGCGGGAAGCGATCATCTTATTTGCACTCCTTGGATGCTTGGCGAAAGATGCCCTGTTTCGGATACGACGACAAGAGCTACCCTCTTTAACATTAACCCCGAACACACAAGAGAACACTTGATGCGCGCGGTTTATGAAGGAATTGGATTTAACCTTAGATGGGCGCTTGAAAACTTTAAAAAAGACTACGGTTTTTCGCTCAAAACCTTCCGTATAATAGGCGGCGGAGCGCTTGACGATGCTTGGATGCAAATTATCGCAGACATAACCGGCGTTGAATTTTCGGTAGTGGAAAACCCCAGAAACGCAGGAGCGTTAGGCGGCGCAATCGTAGCCCTTATCGGTCTTGGCGAGCTAAAAAGCTTTTCAGCGGCAAGAGATTTCGTTACTATCGCAAAAACTTTCCGTCCCAAGGCAAACAAAGAGATTTACGACAAGCTGTTTTGCGACTACAAAAATCTTTATTATAGCTTAAAAGATACATATAAAATTGCTAACGGCAAACGTTTCGGAGGTTAATATGACAGAAAAAGAAATCCGCAAGCAGATTATCGAAAGCGGCTTGCGCTTACAAAAGGAAAATCTCGTACAGGGCACTTGGGGAAACGTGTCTATCAGGTACCTTGAAGACAAAATGATTATCACCCCCTCGGGTATCCCCTACGACACCCTGAGAGAGCAGGATTTAGTCATCGTTGACATCAATACCCTAGAATACGAAGGAGACGTTAAGCCGAGCGGAGAAAGAAAGGTTCACGCGGCAATTTACAGAGAACGAGCGGATATAAATGCTATCATTCATACCCATAGCGAAAATTGCTCTATCGTAGCTTCTGCAAGAGTAAATATTCCTCCTGTCCTCGACGATATGGTACAAATCGTAGGCGTTGGCGTTAAAACGATTGACCCCGAAGCGTACAAGAAAGATATGGAAAAAATGGGCGGAGAAGTTGTAACCGCCGACTACGGTATGCCCAGCACCAAAAAGCTCACTAACGCTACCGTAAAAGCATTACGGGGCAGAAACGCCTGCCTTATGGCAAATCACGGCGCCGTATGCATCGGAAGAAATATGGAAGAAGCGTTTACCGTTCAGTTTGTGCTTGAAAAAGCAGCCCGTACCTTTATAGACGCAAGCGCAATAGGTTGCGCCAAAAAACTGGGCTTTATCGACGGAAACATTCAACGCTTCGTATTTTTGAAAAAATACAGCAAGCAAAGCATTAAAAAATAAAATAAAAAAATAACGGTAACAAAAAACGCCTCAAATTTTGAGGCGTTTTTTATTTAAATTTTTTATCTAAAAAAGAAAAAATAAATTGCGAAGCCTATAAGCAGAACTGCGCCCAATATATAACGAATCATTTTTTGAGTGCGTAATTTTTTTCTTTCCGCATCCTGTCTTTCGGTAAAAGACTGCTTTTCGTTTTCTTCCATTATGCGCTTACCGCGATTGAACCAAGAACGTAAACGATATCGCCCTCGGTAATTTTAAAGGGTATTTTTGTGCTGGGAGTCGATGCTCTTCCGAAACTTTGGGTGTCGTTTTCGATAGTATAATCAACGTAGTTTGGCTCTCCGGCGGGAATTGTGCTTAGTGCTATTTTTACGCGAATAAGATCAAAACTGTCTTTTGTGGAAAGCACGGGATCTCCCGTTGCGGTCTTTTCGCTTAAGGCTACCGCTGCGTTAGTTGTTTTTAGCTCGAGCACGCTGTTTACTTTTAATGTCACGACTTTTTCATCTTGAAAGTAAGGCACGGTTAAGCTTTGTGAAAGTGAACTATGGGAAAAAGTACGGATAATATAATAAATAGTGGCGTTATCGCAAAACAGTCCGCTTTGCTTAAATTCTCCGCTGCCGGTCTTTCCGTTTTCGCCCGTGTAACTATAGGTACATACGTATTTATTACCGTCCGTGGTGTATACCGCTTTGCTTTCGTTTAAAATGTTTCCTTCTTTATCCTTTTCGACACGGTAGCTCGCTACAGGCGTTTTGTTACTTGCGTCCAAAAGTCCTATGCTGTACATAGTTTTTCCGTCACTTCCCATGTATTCGGTTTCGATTTTAGTACCGCCGGAGACTTGAAAACTTTTATCAAGTCCTTCTACCCTGACCGCTTCGGCGTTTCTTGGGATTCTAACCGATTTTATGCTGAGTGTACCGATACCTACGCCGTCTTTGGTCGCGGTGTAATTAAACGTCTCTTTATCTTCCCAGCAGTTTCCTTGAAGATTAACCGACGAGCAAGCCGCAAAAGTTAACGTCATTAAAGCGCATGCAAATATTACTATAAGTTTTAATATAATCTTTTTCATAACTTGGATTATATTAAATAGCGCTCCGCTTGTCAACAAAATGACAAAAAGCAATTTACCATTAACTTATAGGCTTAGTCTGTAAATATGTATTTATTCCGCAAAAAATAATAAAAGCGAGCTCATCCCTATAATCGGGGTCCAGCATTAACGCTTCGTCCTCAGGATTTGATAAAAAACCGCATTCAACGATAACAGAAGGATACGAACTGCAATTTAATATATAATAATCGCCGGACAGAGCGGAAAATTCTCTTCCTACTTCCCGCATATTAAGTACGTTAGCATTAGTTTGAATAAGCTCCGCAAGGATTTTTCCTTCCTCGCTGTTTCTTTGATAAAAAACTTGTATTCCCCGTCTTCTTGTATCCGGATATTTATTGCAATGCAGACTGACTACTAGGGTAGGCTGGGCATCTAATATTATATTTTTCCGCGCTTTCATATCCTCAAGTTTAAAACCTTTTTCAAAGTTTTTATAAAGTCCGTCTTCGGTTTTTCGGGTTTGAATAACGTCTACTCCCACAACTTTTAAATTTTTTTCCAATAGCCTTGACATTTCAAGATTGAAGTTCGATTCGGGATAACCGGTTGTCTTTCCTATAACTCCCAAGTCGACTCCGCCGTGACCTGCATCCAAAACTATTACGGTTGAAGTTTTTTGAGAAGCCGAAACAGCAAAATACGTTCCCAAAGACAGCGAAAAAATCAGCGTTAAAACAACCGCGAAAATAAACCATTTTTTCTTTAAAACTATAAACATATTTTTCTCACTTATCCACCAGAATTTTTATACAAACGATGTATATTAAATGATATGCAGAACGCCAAATTCAAAGTTGTTTAAGTTAAAAAACGACAAAAAAACAATCAAAAATGTATATAGTTATTCACAAAAAGCGAGTTTGTCCACAATGTTATCCACATTTATCCACTATTTTATGAACATAGTGTGAAATGATAGAACTTTTGGTTTTTGATAGTTTTTGATAATTTTGGCTAGTTTTGAGGTTTGATACAATTAAAAAAGTACCCGTTTCGGGTACCCAAATAAACAACAGTTTTATTAATTTTTTTATCGTTTTTTTAATCCTTCCACATAGATTTTGATGATTTGCGAAGTCAGTAGTTTTATATCGTCTTTTGCGTAAGGCGCAACGTCAAAATAGCTTCCCGTAGTGCGCATAGTGCTTATTACCGCGGTTAATCCGTTATCAAATTTTTCCGCTTTATCGTAGTCTCTGCTTATTTCGCCGACTACCGCAATTACAGGAGCAATTTTTTTAAAATACTTAGCTACTCCGCCTACTACCTTTCCCGTAAGGGAAGTAAGGTCAAAACGACCTTCTCCTGTCAAAACCAAATCTGCGTCTAAAATTTCCTCTTTTGGAAGAAGGGAAAGTACGGTATCTATCCCGCTTTTTAGTTCAGATTTAAAAAACGCTTTCATACCCGCGCCTACGCCGCCTGCCGCGCCTGCGCCTTCAAAGCTTTCCACGTCAATATTGTATTTTGATTTCAAAAGTCCGCTTAAGTGCTTTAAATTGTCATCTAAAACTTCTACTTCGCTTGCGCTAGCCCCTTTTTGAGGAGCGTAAACGTAAGCCGCTCCGTTTTTTCCGTGCAAAGGATTTTTAACGTCGCAAAGAACGGTAAACGATATATCGATACGGTTAGAAAAATCTATCTTGGCGATTTTATTTAGGTTTCCTCCCGTAGGCACGAAAACACTATTTTTATCGTCGTAAAATTTAATGCCCAAAGCAGAGGCTAAACCCACGCCCATATCGTTGGTTGCGCTGCCGCCAATGCAGAGGATTATTTCTTTTGCGCCGCGGGCTTTAGCGTCCGCTATCAGCTCTCCCGTACCGTATGTGGTTGTGTAAAGAGGATTTTTTATTTTCGTTCTAAGCAGTCCGCTTGCTTCGGCAAGCTCAATCACCGCTTTATCGTCTTTTAACAGATAATTTGCGCGAAGCTTTTCAAAATCGGGGCCGGTTACCGATAGAGAAATTATTTCTCCGTTTAAAAGTCTGTTAAACGCAACTAGGCTGCCTTCGCCCCCGTCTGCTACGGGAAACGATTTTACTTTAGCGTCGGGCTCTACCGACTTTACCGCTTCTTCCATAACCGAAGCGATTTCCATAGCGGATAGCGTCCCCTTAAACTTGTCAGGTAACAGCAATACTTTCATAATTTATAATAATCCTAACGAATATTTTAATCTTTCTATTGATTTTTCTCTTCCTAAAATATCTGCCATTTCGATTGCGCCGCCCGGCGTTACCGCTTGACCGGTAAGTCCTATTCTTACGCTCCAAAGCATTTGACCTTTTTTAAGTCCCGCCTTTTCCGCTTTGCTAATTAGGGCGTCGTGAAGCGCAAGAGGATCAAAATTCTTTATATTTTTAAAAATCTCTATTGCTAAATTAAGTGAAAGTTTTGCGGTTTCCAAGGTGTTCTTCTGCTTTTGATTTAAAAATAAATTTTTATCGTAGCCGTAAAACTCCTCGATGAATTTAACTTTTTCCGGAATTTCCGAAAAGATATCAACGCGAGATACTAAAAGAGCGGAAAACTTTTTATAATCGTATAATCCATTAATTACGCTTTGATCGTAAAAAGGTTTTGCATTTTTGTCAAACTCTTCTACGGATAGTTCCTTAATATACTGCCCGCACAGCCAGCGCATTTTAGCTTCGTCAAAAATGCTTCCCGACTTTGAAATACCCTCAACCGAAAACATCGAAATTATTTGCTCTTGAGTAAGTTTTTCTTCGTTGTCTTTGGGGCTCCAGCCTAAAAGCGTAATATAATTTACGATAGCTTCGGGAAGATATCCTTTCTTTATAAAGTCGTCAAAGTTTGCGTCGCCGTATCTTTTAGAAAGCTTGTGATTCTGGTCGCGCATAATAGGCGGAAGGTGCATATAAAGCGGTCTAACCCATCCGAATGAATCGTAAATAAGATTATATTTGGGGGTGGAAGAAAGATATTCCGTGCCTCTTATAACGTGGCTGATTTTCATTAAATGGTCGTCGACTACGTTTGCAAAATTATAGGTAGGCATTCCGTCGCTTTTAAGAAGGATATTATCTTCAAGGTCGGCGCAGTCGACTTCTATATAACCAAAAACTAAGTCTTGGTATCCCGTTTTGCCGTTTTCGGGAATATTCTGCCTGATGACGTAAGGCTCGCCCGCGGCTAATCTTTTTTGAATTTCTTCTTTAGATAAGGATAAACAATGCTTATCGTATTTTCTAACTCCGTTACTATCGGTTAAAGTTTCAAGCCTTTCCTTAGTGCAAAAGCAATAATAAGCTCCGCCCTTTTCAACCAAAAGTTCCGCGTATTTTTTATAAATTTCTTTCCTTTCGCTTTGAACGTAAGGGCCGTAATCTCCCCCGAAAAGATAACCTTCGTCAATGCTTACGCCTGCCGTTTTTAAGGTACTTATTATAACGTCAACCGCGCCTTCAACGTATCTTTCCTGATCGGTGTCTTCAATTCGTAGTAGAAATTTTCCGCCGTTTGCTTTTGCAAAATAATATGCGTAAAGCGCGGTTCTTAAATTTCCGATATGCATAAAACCGGTGGGGCTTGGGGCAAAGCGTGTTCTAACTTCCATATTTACCACTCTAATTCCTTTTCGCTTAATTGTAATATATTTGAATATGTTTTGATAATCGGATCCATAATTCCCGCTCCCTTAAAACTGAAACTTTCGTCTCCCGACACGATTATATGGTCGAGAAGTTTTATCCCTATTTGACAAAGAAGTAAATATGCGGTTTTGGTAAAAGATATATCCGCAAGGGAGGGGGATAGTTCGCCTGAGGGATGATTATGCGCCAAAATTACCGAAGTGGAGTTATATAACAGCGCAGTTTTAATAAGTTTCCTTGTGCTGATTTCCGCTTTATTGACGACTCCGTCTGATATCATTATTTCTTTTATAAGTTTCATTTTGCTATCCAAGCAAAGCATATAAACCTGTTCGTCGGGAGCGCAAAAAAGCAGGGTTTTAACGTATTCCATAGCCAGTCCGTGACTGTTTAAAAGTATATTTTGCTTTAGCTTGGATACTTTATACTTTTCGTACACTCCAAGAAGACTGCTTAAAAAAAGCGCTGCGGAAGCCCCTATATTTGCTACGCTTTCCAAATCTTCTTTTTCCGCTTCCAAAACTTTTGAAAGCGAACCGAATTTTTCGATAAGCTCGTGCGCAATACTGTTGGTATCCTTCCTCGGAATAAACGGATACAGAAGGTATTCCAAAACTTCGTGCTCCTGAAGTCCTTTTATTCCACCGTTTATTATGCGCTCGCGCATTCTTTCCCGATGCCCTTCCGCCATATTCTCCTTTAATTTGCTTTTGTTTTCAAAATATCTTAACATATAAGATGTAAATAGTATATAATATAAATTAGAAAATTTCAAACCGTATATTAGGAGAATTATGACTGTAGATTTTGAAAGTATGCTTTCTACGCTAAAAGAAGTTTTAAAATTTGAAAGTGTTCTAGGTTTAAGCGAGCCTGACGCGCCTTTTGGAAAAAATATTAACGATGCGCTTATCTACACTTTAAACGCCGCAAAAAAGCTGGGTTTTAAAACAGTAAACATGGACGGCATGTGCGGATACGCCGATATAGGAAGCGGAGAGATGTTCGGTATTTTAGGTCATCTTGACGTTGTGCCTGCGGGAAGCGACTGGAAATATCCTCCCTTTGGCGCGGAAATTCATGACGAGACGCTTTACGCAAGAGGTACCCTTGACGACAAAGGACCTATGATTTCCGCAATGTACGCCGTAAAAGCCTTAATTGATGCTGGACTTACTCCCAAAAAACGAATACGCCTTATATTCGGTTGCGACGAAGAAACTTCTTGGAGATGTATGGATTATTATATCTCTCACGCCGAAATGCCTGCTCTCGGATTTTCTCCCGATGCGGATTTTCCCGTAATAAGCTGCGAAAAAGGTTTGCTTAGTTTAGTTATAAGGCTTAAAAAGCCCGACGGAATTATTTCCATTAAAGGCGGAAACCGTGTTAATATGGTTCCCGACAGAGCAGAGGTTGAAGTTAAATATAACGAAGAAATTGAAAAAGCAGCGCTTTTATCAGGGCTAAAAGCAGAACGCGGCGAAAATTTAAAAATCAGCGCAACGGGCGTATCCGCGCACGGCTCCACTCCTCACGAAGGCGAAAACGCATTTTTAAAGTTATTTAAGTTTTTAGCTCCCGTATACCCCTTTATGGAAGAAATGTACAACCGTTTTTTACCTTTTAACGGAGAAGGCTTAAATATCGGATTTTCAGATGACAAAAGCGGAAAACTTACGCAGAACCTTGGGATTATAAAAACCGAAGGCGACACTCTTGTACTCTCGCTTGACGTACGCTATCCCGTTACCTTCGATAAAAAAGACGTTATTTCAAATATTAAAAAAACACTAAACGCAAGCGTAGAGCTTATTCACGAACACCCCTCTCTTTACGTTGAAAAAGACCACCCCTTGGTAGTTGCCCTTATGGACGCGTATAGAAAAGTCACAAAAGAGGACGCAAGCCCTATAATTATCGGCGGTGCAACATACGCGCGCGCTATGAAGCTTGGGGTTGCATACGGTCCGATTTTCCCCGGTGAAAAATCTTCCGTTCATCAATCGAACGAATGTATTACCCTAAAAAATCTTGAAAAAATGACAAAAATATATATGGAGGCAATAAAAAAGCTTTGCTTTTAAAAAAATGATTATGAAAACGATTGCAGTAATTGGACTTGGAAACCGCGGAACGGAGTACATGCGCTTTGTAAAACACTTTTACAGTAGTAAAGCCAAAATAGTCGCTTTATGCGACGTAAACGGTGATGTTCTTAAAAAACTTGCTCCCGTTTATAAAATAGAAGATTCGATGCTGTTTAACAGCGCCGACGACTTTTTTTCAAAAGGTAAAATCGCAGACGCGGTTATTATCTCCACTCAAGATAAAACCCACTACGAAATAGCAAAAAAGGCTCTTCTTTGCGGTTATCATATTCTTCTTGAAAAACCGGTATCCGAATCGGTAAAAGAATGTGAAGAGTTAAAAAATATTGCCGAGAAAAAAGGACTTTACCTTATGGTATGTCACGTTTTAAGATACTCTAACGTTTATAAAAAAATCAAAAGCGTTTTATGTAGCGGAGTACTCGGAAAAATAATTTCAATAGATCATACCGAAAACGTAGGATATTTCCATTTTGCGCATAGCTTTGTAAGAGGCAACTGGAGAAATACAAGCATAGCTACCCCGTCTATTCTTGCAAAATGCTGTCACGATTTGGATCTTATAAGCTGGTATGCGGAAAGTCCGTGCAAAGAAGTCGTTTCTTACGGCGACGTAACGTATTTCAACAAGGACCACGCGCCCGAGGGCGCAACCGAAAGATGTCTAAACGGTTGCAAAGTAAAAGACAGTTGTCCTTACGACGCCGAAGCTTTGTACATTACCGATCCTTTTTGGAGGGCGAAGTTCATCAAATATTTAAAGCGTACCGTAACAGGTAAATTGAACGCCTCAAAGGCAGACGTATACGAAGCATTAGCTTCGAGAAACTATGGGAAATGCGTTTTTTTAAGCGATAATAACGTAAAAGATTATCAAACGGTTATGATGCGCTTTGAAAACGGAATAACCGCAGTTCATCACTTAAACGCGTTTTCCGATAAAATGTATAGAAACAGCCGCTTTATTTGCGAAAAAGGAGAGCTTGTATCTTGCGGAAACAAACTTACCCTAAAACTGTTTGGCAAAAGAAACAGAAATCTTTTTACGTGCTCGTTTTTAGCCGGTCATATCGAAGGAGATTTCTTTACTATTAAATCCTTTGTAAAGCTTTTAAACGGAGAAAAAGTCGACCTTGAGAATTTGACTTTTATCGATAAAACCATCGAAAGTCACAAAATCGCTATGGCTGCCGAAAAATCCGCAAACGAAGGCGGAAGTAAAATTCTTTTATAAAACTATCGAAGAAAGGCGAAAGTTTTTTTGATGAATATTTTGACGAATATGACGAAGAGCGTACAAGAGGTACGAGCGAGGAATGGAGACAAAACAGGCGCAAAAAGACCTCGCCTTATTTTTTGTATTTAGATAATATATCCCCTTCCTCTACAGAATAGGGGATTTTTATTTTTACTTTTTCTTGAACGAGTTTTGCGTCAAGCAGTTCCCCGCCGTTTTCGTCCCACATTTTTTCAATAATAAAGCGTTTATTATGCGATGCGGCGGGAGAAATAATTTCCAATTCTTCTCCTACCTTAAAGCGGTTTCTCATTTCAACTTCGCAAACTCCGTCTCTATAAGATAAAACATAAGCGGTAAATATTCCCTCGCCTTGATCTCTTTCTTCGTCGTAGTTTACAGTATCCTGCCTTTCTTCAAGGAAAAACGCTTTTGTATATTTTCTGTGAGATGTCTTTTCCATTTCGGCGTTTAGTATGTCCGCGCTTTCAATTTTTCCGGTCTTTAAAAATTCGTCTATCGCTCTTCTATAAGCTGATACTACGAGGGCAACATAGTATTCGCTTTTCATTCTGCCTTCGATTTTAAGTGATACTATGCCGGCATCTGAAAGTTCGGGAATATTTTCAAGCAGATTAAGATCTTTGCTGTTTAAAAAATAGGTGCATCTTCCGTCTTCTTCCACAGTAAGCCCCGAGCTCTCGTGACACTTAGGTTCTCTTATTTCGTAATTCCATCTGCAAGCTTGCACGCATTCACCTCTGTTGCTGTCACGGCTTGAAAGATAATTGCTAAGAAGACACCTTCCGCTGTAGCTTATGCACATAGCGCCGTGAACGAACGCCTCCAGTTCGGTATCCTTATTATATTCGTGTATTTCTCTAACGTCTTTTAAGGAAAGTTCCCTTGCAAGCACTATTCTTGAAATTCCCAATCCCGCCCAAAATTTTACAGCATATTTATTGAGAGTGTTGGCTTGAGTGGAAAGATGAATCGGAAGAGTCGGCGCAACCTCCCTGCAAAGTGCGATAAAGCCGGGATCGGTAATAAGCACCGCATCGGCTTTTATTTTTTCAAGAAATCTAAAGTATTTTTCCGCAAGGGCAAAATCGCTGTTTTTTGCAAAAATATTAGCGGTCACATAAACCTTTTTGTTTAAATTATGAGCATAATCAACTGCTTGCTCTATTTCGTCAAGTTCAAAATTATCCGCCTGCGCTCTTAGCGAAAATGCCTTTCCGCCAAGGTATACTGCATCCGCCCCGAAATGGAACGCTGTTTTTAATTTTTGAAAATTGCCCGCCGGGGCAAGAAGTTCCAGCATTTTTAACCTCTTTTTTATGATAAAGCGATTTTAGCACAGAAAAAAAAGTTTATCAACTAAGCTATTGACATTCTTTTTTGTTTGATTTAAACTGTATTTTATAGGTAAATTATGAGTAACAACCGCTTTTCTTATCAATATACTTATTACTACGGATTTTATTTTATAAAGTCTATTTTTTAATGCGGTTATTTAATTTTTTAGGCAAGTAATATTTAACCGCACCGAAAGTGCGGTTTTTTTTATAAAGAGGATAAATATATGATAGTTACTGTAAGCAATGGATGTAATCAAAAACAATTGGATAACCTGACCAAATGGATAAAATCCTTAGGATTGGATATTCATTTAAGCCGCGGCGAAAAAACTACGGTAATAGGTCTTGTGGGCGACACCTCAAAGGTGGATATAGATTTGCTGCGCTCGCTTGATATCGTAGAATCGGTAACCCGTATACAAGAGCCTTATAAAAACGCCAATAGAAAATTTCATCCTCTTGATACCATAATCGACGTTTGCGGACGTAAATTCGGAGGAAAGCATTTTCAAATTATCGCAGGTCCCTGCTCCGTAGAAAGCGAAAAACAAGTCACCGCAATCGCCAAGGCGGTAAAAGCTTCGGGCGCAACCGTTCTTCGGGGAGGAGCGTTCAAGCCCCGTACTTCTCCTTACGCTTTTCAGGGGCTTCAGCTTGAAGGACTTGCGATACTGAAAAAAGTCAGGGAAGAAACGGGTATGCCTATCGTCACCGAGATTATGAGCGAAACGCATATAGACGCTTTTTCGGACGTGGATATCATTCAAGTCGGCGCAAGAAATATGCAAAACTTTTTGCTGCTTAAGGCTCTTGGCAAATTAAGAAAGCCGATTTTATTAAAAAGAGGCCTTGCCAACACTATTGAAGAATGGCTTATGAGCGCAGAATATATAATGAGCGAAGACAACAGCGAAGTCATTCTTTGCGAAAGAGGAATTAGAACTTTTGAGCCGTACACAAGAAATACCCTTGACCTTTCCGCAATACCCCTTTTAAAAGAAAAAACGCACTTGCCGGTAATTGTCGATCCTTCCCACGCTTCGGGACTATCAAGGCTTGTAAAGCCATTGTCGCTTGCCTCTGTCGGAGCAGGTTCAGACGGACTTATTATCGAGGTGCATAACGATCCCGAACACGCCCTTTGTGACGGAGCGCAAAGTCTAAGACCGGAACAATTTGACGAAACAGTCCGCGCAATTGACGCTATGCTTCCAATAGTCGGCAAGGAGCGCGATAAATGCTGATAGCAATATACGGACTTGGATTAATCGGAGGATCAATAGGCAGAGCGATACTTAAAAACACCGCTCATAACGTTATCGGCTACGATATAAATCCGGACAGCGTTTTAAAAGCCAAATTGCTTGGGGCAATAACGGAAGAAATCACCGAAGAAAATATTAAAGAAGCCGACGCCTGTATTTTTGCTCTTAATTTCGGCGATTTTAAAGACTGCGTAAGCGATGTGGTTAAAAAGTTGAAAAGCGGTGCGGTTGTTATGGACTGCTGCGGAATAAAGCGCGAAGTAATTGGTTTAATGCAAAATTTAGTTAAGGATTATCCCCTTTTGACTTTTATCGGCGCTCATCCTATGGCAGGGAGAGAATTCAGCGGTATTTCTCATTCGACAATTAACCTTTTTGAAAAAGCTTCTATGATACTTTGCCCGGTAAACGCAAGTATTCAAACGCTATCAGAAATAAAATCGCTATTTATAAATGCCGGATTTGAAGAGATTGTTATAACTTCTCCTGAGCGCCACGATGAAATAATCGCGTATACATCACAGCTTGCCCACGTTATAAGCAGCGCTTATATTAAAAGCCCCACCGCAGGAAGCTTTTTGGGTTTTTCTGCGGGAAGCTTTAGAGATATGACAAGGGTAGCTAAACTTAATCCGACTATGTGGACGGAGTTAATGCTAACTAACCGTGATAATCTGATTTCGGAAATAGAGGAATTAATAAGGAATCTCACAGATTTTGAAAACGCTTTGAAAACCGAAAACGAAAACAAACTATTTAATTTATTATCCGAAGGCAATCAAAAAAAAGAGCTTTACGAAAAGCAGAGAAGAGAGAAAAAAAATGATTGAAGTTAAAGTGAATACCGAAATAAAATACTCCGTTTTAATCGGCGAAGGTATATTAAATACCCTTGGCTTAGAAATTAAAAAAATCAAACAGCCTTGTAAAGTTATGATAGTAACTGACGAAAACGTAGCGCCGATATATCTTGATACGGTAAAAGAATCTTTAACAAAGAGCGGTTATAAACCTTTCGAATTTATTATCAAAAACGGAGAGCAATCTAAAAACGCAATTAGCTATTTAAGCCTGATTGACGCTTGCATAGACGCCTGTTTGACAAGAGAGGATATACTGCTTTCCTTAGGCGGAGGAGTGGTGGGAGATTTAACCGGTTTTGCTGCTTCTACCTATATGAGAGGTATATCTTATATTAACGTACCGACAACCTTACTTGCTATGATTGATTCGTCTATAGGCGGTAAAACCGCAATCGATACCGAAAAAGGAAAAAATCTAATAGGCACGTTTTGGCAACCCGCTTTAGTGTTTATAGATACCCAAACACTCAGGTCGCTACCTCAAAAAGAAATGCTTAACGGACTTGGCGAGGGTATAAAATACGCGTTACTTACGGGCGGGGAAATATTTTATTTACTCACTTTAGGGGATTTTTTTAAGCATCTTTCACGCTTTGTTTTTCTTTGCGTTTCCTTTAAATGCGACATAGTGAGCGCTGATGAAAAAGATAAAGGAATTCGCGGAATTTTAAATCTCGGCCACACAGTAGGTCACGCAATCGAACAACTATCGAAGTATAAAATACCTCACGGCGAAGCTATCGTAAAAGGTATGGATTTGATTCTTCGCTCCCTTCTTTCTACAAAAAAAATTCAAAAAAAGAATTACGATTCTTTTACCCTTTTAGTAAACAAATTCGGCTTTGACGTTTCGATTTCTTATTCGGTAAAAGAACTAATCGGCGTTATCGTCCACGATAAAAAGGCAACTCAAGAAACTAAAATTAATTTAATCGAAATCGCTTCTATTGGAGAACCCGTAATAAATTCTATATCCATAGAAGAACTGGAGTACTTTTTAAATGAAGGCAACAGTTTATAAGGGAAACGTAAAGGGAGAAATAACGCCTCCCTCCTCAAAATCTTACGGACACCGCTTACTGATTGCGGCGGCGTTTTCTTCTGCTCCCTCAAAATTTGTCATATCTGATTTTTCGGACGATATAAACGCAACCATTTCCGCTCTTTGCGAGGTGGGTGCTCAAATAAAAACAGAAAAAAACACCGTTACCGTCATCCCTATAAAAGACATTCCCGTGTCGGCTACAATAAACGCCAAAGAAAGCGGATCCACTCTTAGATTTATGTTGCCGATTTTATGCGCCCTAGGAGTAGAGGCGAAAATTTACGGTGAAGGAAAACTTCTAAGTAGACCTATAGAGCCGCTTTTAAACCTTTTGAGGTCTCACGGTATCAAAGCAAAAGTTTGCGCTGATTTTATATCGGTAAAAGGAAAGCTATCACAGGGAAATTACAGCGTGTCGGGAGAGATTAGTTCACAGTTTATAACTGGATTGCTTTTTGCCCTCTCACTTCTTCCCGGGGAAAGCAGTCTATCCGTTCTTGGAAAAACCGTTTCAAAAAATTATATCGATATGACCGTAGAGATATTAAGGCTTTACGGAATTTCAATTAAAAAAGAGGATAACGTTTTTCTTATACCGAAAAAAAAACAATTCACTTCTAGAAAAAATAATATTTGCGAGGGCGACTGGAGTTCGGCGGCTTTTATGGCGGTACTGGGCGCGCTGAAAGGAGAACTAACGCTTAACGGATTAAATTTATATTCCCTGCAAGCAGACCGCAAAATTTTAGATATACTTACATTAATGGGAGCCGATTTAAAATCCGATTCGAGCGTCACTCTAAAGGAAAGCAAATTAATAGGGGTTGACCTTAATATGACGGATTGTCCGGATATTATACCTATCGTAGCGGTGGCTTGCGCCTGCGCGGAAGGCATTTCTCATATTGAAGGCGTAGACAGATTAAAGGATAAGGAAAGCGACAGACTTTCTGCCATAATAAAAATGCTTAACGCTTTTAAAATAAAAACCGAATACAGCTTAAACGTTTTGACTATTTACGGCGGAAAACCAAAAGGCGCGGTAATTAATTTAGAGCCCGATCACAGAACGGTTATGAGCGCTTGCGTTATGGGACTTATTGCGGAAGGAAAAACCGAGGTGGAAAACGCGCAGGCGGTTAACAAATCCTATCCGTCCTTTTTTAAGGATATTAAGTCAGTAGGAGGAAAGATAGAATGTACAGATTAAAGCTTAATATATCGGGAGAATCCCACTCCGAATATTTAACTATGCGCCTTGGCGGAATAAAAAATGGCGAAAATATTGATTTAAAACAGATTCAAGCCTTTGTAAACACAAGAAAAAGCGGTAATGGAGCTTGGTCCACAAGAAGAAGCGAACCCGACGAAATAGAACTTATATCAGGCATAGAAAACGGAGTAACCACCGGCGAAGATATAGTTTTTAAAATATATAATAAAGATACAAAAAGCAACGACTACGAAGCGATTAAATATATTCCCCGCCCTTCTCACGCTGACTACGTAAGCTCCGTTAAGGATAAAACAGGGTGTTGCCCCGTTGGAGGAGGACGTTTTTCGGGCAGGCTTACCGCCCCTTTAACAATCGCCGGAGGAATCGCTAAAGAACTTCTCAGCAAAAGAAATATTTATATCGGCGCTTACGTAAGCCAAATAGGAAACGTAAAAGGAAAAAGCTATTTAAACTCCGATATCTTTTTTTCCGAAACGGAAACCGCGCTCAACACTCCCCTCAAAGCTTTATCCAATATAAAAGAAATGGAAGAGGAAATTTTTAGAGCAAAATCCGCACTTGACAGCGTAGGCGGAATAGTGGAATGCATAGTTTTTAATATGCCTGTCGGAGTAGGCGACAGCGGACAAAACGGGCTTGAAGGAGCGATTTCTTCTATGCTGTTTTCTATCCCTGCGGTTAAAGGAGTGGAGTTTGGAAGCGGATTTTTACTTGCGAATATGAAAGGCAGCGAATCTAACGATTCTTTAAGATACCAAGACGGAAAAGTGATTACACTGACTAACCATAGCGGAGGAATAAACGGCGGAATAAGCAACTCTATGCCAATAACTATGCGTGTTGCAATCAAGCCCACCCCCTCAATATCAAAAAAACAGCTTTCTATAAATTTACTTACAAAAGAAAACTGCGAACTTGAAATAAATGGACGCCACGACGCTTGTATCGTACCCCGTGCGGTATCACCTGTAATTTCTGCTGCCGCACTGGCTATTCTCGATCAAATTTTAATTTTTGAGGAATGAAAATGGAATTAAATCAATTAAGAGAGCAAATAGACGAAGTTGACAAAAAATTAAGCGAACTTTTTATCAAGCGTATGGAGCTAGTAAGGGAAGTAAAAAAAGTAAAAGTCCGCCAAAATATAGCCGTTGAAAACAAAAACAGAGAAATCGATATTTTGACTAGGTTAAAAAGCACTTGCCCCAATGAATTTTTACCTTCGCTTATCAGACTTTACGAAAATATTTTTGAAATAAGCAAAGATTTTCAAAAGGAAAACGATTAATGGATTATTTTTTGCTTGGTAAAAGTTTAAAACATACCTTGTCACCCGAAATTCATAAGTTTTTCGGAGTGGATTATTCTGTTTTAGAGGTTGAGGAAGAAAATCTTTCTTCCGTTATCGAAAAAAAAGCATATAAAGGCTTTAACGTCACCATTCCTTACAAGCAAACCATCATTCCTTTTTTGGATTTTATTGACTCCGCCGCAAAAGAAATCGGAGCAGTAAATACGGTAATAAATAAAGAAGGAAAGCTTTTCGGTTACAATACGGACGCAGGAGGGATGGAAAGCGCATTAAAAAAAGCTCAAATAGAGCTTTATGAGAAAACCGTTTTAATTCTCGGAAGCGGAGGAACCTCAAAAACCGCGCAGTACGTCGCAAAAAAGCTTAACGCAAGAAAAATCCTTAAAGCCAGCAGAAGCGGCGAAATAAACTATGATAATGTTTATGAAAATCAAGATATAGAAGTCATAATCAATACTACGCCCGTAGGAATGTATCCCAATATTGAGGGAAAACCGATTGAGATTACAAAATTTACAAAATTATCGGGTGTTTTTGACGCGGTTTATAATCCCTTAAAAACTTCTCTTGTTTTGGATGCGGAAAAGTTAAATATCAACGCTTCGGGCGGACTTTTTATGCTTATAGAACAGGCAAGGCTATCCGATAACCTTTTTACCGATAAAATTAAAAGGCAAAATCTAAGCGATGTATTATACAACAAAATGCTTTCTGAAAAAAGAAATATAGTGCTTGTCGGTATGCCGGGAAGCGGTAAAACAAGCATCGGAGAAGAGCTTGCAAAAAAGCTTTCCCGTCCCTTTTTCGATAGCGACAGATTGATAGAAGAAAAATCTAAAATGACTGTAACGGATATTTTTAAATTGTTTGGCGAAAACGCTTTTCGAAAATCCGAATGCGAAGTAATATTAGAGTTGTCCAAATTAAACGGCGCGGTAATTGCATCGGGTGGCGGGGCGATACTAAATAGCAGTAATTTTACTAATTTAAAAAAGAACGGTCTTGGGATATTTATAAAAAGAGATTTATCTTCGCTTTCTATAAAAAATCGGCCTCTTTCTAAAGATTTGGATACTCTTAAATTAATGGAAAAGGAAAGAACGCCGATTTACGAGGCTTTCAGCGAAGTAAAAATACAAAACAACGACATAATTTCTGCCGCTGAGGAGATATTAAAATATTATGAAAATCTTAGTAATTAACGGGGTTAATCTTAATATGCTTGGTATAAGAGAAAAAAGCCTTTACGGAGATAAAAGCTTTAAGGATCTTATTTGCTTTATAAAAAAAGAAGCTAAAGCCAAAGATATTAAGGTAAAATGCTACCAGTCAAACTATGAAGGGAAAATTGTAACCGTTATCCAAAAAGCATACAAAAAATATGACGGAATAATTATCAATCCGGGGGCATATACCCATACAAGCGTAGCCATTTTAGATGCATTGAAAGCTGTGGATATTCCTACCGTCGAAGTTCATCTCACCGATATTTACAACAGAGAAGAACTCAGGAAATTTTCTTATATTTCCCTTTACGCGGCAAAAGTTATCGCAGGAAAAGGCTTTCTTGGATACAAAGAAGCGCTTGAATATTTTCAAGCGCAAAAGTAGTTTTTTGTTATTATTCTTATTAAATTATCCCTTTTAAATAATTTAAAAAATTATCCTTAAGCTCGGGATTTCTGAGCGCATACTCAACGGTAGCTTCAAGATAACCTTGCTTGTCGCCGATATCGTAGCGTCTGCCTTCAAAAGTGTAAGCGTATGCCCCAAGATCGTTTGCTTCTTTCATAATTGCGTGCGGAAGATAAATTTCTCCGCCGGGTGCGGGCGCGGTTTCTTTAATATAGCTGAATATTGAGGGCGACAGTACATATCTTCCTAAACTTGCAAGTGTCGAAGGCAATTTATCAATCGGACATTTTTCCGCCATACCGAGGATTTCGGTATATCTGCCTTTAGTCGCGCCCGGAACTATTACGCCGTATTTTGGAGCGTCTTCCCTTTTTACGTTTTGTACGCCGACTATGGTCTTGCCGGTGTTTTCGTATGCGTCAATAAGTTGTTTTGTAACGGGATTTTCGGGAGAATACATTACGTCGTCGCCAAACAGTACCGCAAAAGGTTCGTTTCCGATAAAAGCTTCCGCAAGCAATATCGCAGGACCGGTGCCCTTCATTTCACGCTGACGAACGTAGCAAATATTCGCTCGTTCGGAAAGCTCGTTCATCTTTTTTATAAGAGACATTTTTTTATCCCTTAAAAGTGCGGTTTCGACTTCGAAGTTTTTATCGAAATAATCCGCTATCGTATTTTTATTTCTTCCAAGGATAATACAAATATCGGTAATTCCCGAAAGTACGCATTCCTCAACTATATAATGAATTGCAGGACTGTCGACGATAGGCAGCATTTCCTTTGGAACCGCTTTTGTCGCCGGTAAAAATCTTGTGCCGTAACCTGCAGCAGGTATAACGGCTTTAGTAACTTTACCCATAATTTCTCCTTAAAAATATTTATACGATTATATCACACAAAAGAATACGTCGCAAGTCTAATTGTTTTTAGGTTCATAGTATCAAAAAGAGAATAAACTTTATATATTTATATGTCAAAATATATGCTATTATAGAACAGGCTATAATAATTTACTTAGAGGACGTTATGAATCTACAAAAAAACAATACGCTGAAGGCTGAACTTTGGGATAAAGTTCAATATATGTTTAGAAACTTTTATGACAGAATGATGCACGTAGCTCTTTACTACGACGGAAAAATTGACCTTGACAATTTAAAGGCGGCAATTAGTTACATACTTGTAAAAATTCCTGTTTTCCGTTCTACGTTCGTACCCAGAGATATCATCCCTTATTGGAAAGTAAATAAAGAATACAATATAGACGAATACGTTTCCGTTGTCGAAACAAACGATAAAGAAAACGCAATCAACGAATTTTTAACCTCCGAAATTTCTCCTTTTGACGTTTTGCAATTAAAAATCAGAATCGTTCGCGAAAAGGGAATGGATACGTTATTATTTTTGGGCAACCATATGTGCTGCGACGGCGGAGATTTAAAATACATTATAGGAAAAATCGTCGAATGTTACAACGCTTGCGTGCGTTTGGGTACACCCGAAAACGTGGAAATCAAAACAGGAACAAGAAGCTTCAATCAGCTTTACTCCGGCATGAAAGGAAAGGATAAATTTATAGCGCATGAGCTTTGGAGCAATGCAAGCGCGGTAAAAAGCCCTGCCTTTTTTCCATTTACTGAAGATGGAACCGAAGAAAAACGGTATATTTTGAAAAATAAGGTTCTTGCCCCCGATTTTTGTATGCTTAAAAAAATCGGAAAAGAGAGAAAAGCCACCGTTAACGATATGCTTATTTGCGCTTATATACGAGCTCTTTCAAGCATGGTCGGAACAGAAAAACCGATCAACGTTATTTCGATGATCGATTTAAGAAGATACATACCGGGCGGTCAAACCAAAGGGCTTACGAATATGACAGGCTTTATGCCGATTACAGTAAGCGTAAAAGCTGATGAAAGCTTTTTCGATACCCTAAAAAAAGTTCAGGAAGAAACGCTTAAGGCAAAGCAGGATAAATTTTTGGGATTGCACGGCACGCCCCTACTTAGACGCGCGTTCCATCTTTTCCCCATTTTTTCGTTAGCTCAGACAATAATTAAATTAGGATATAATAATCCTCCTATAGGAATGTCAAATATCGGCGTACTGTCTCAAGAATTATTTTCTATTGAAGGATTAAAACTTGTCGATGCGTTCTTTACGGGAGCTTTAAAATTCAAGCCTTATATGCAGCTTGCTATGACAACCTTTGAAGACGATTTAACCATGTCAGTTGCGATAAGATGCAACGAAACGGATAAAGAGAACTTCGAGTTTTTATTTGAAAATATCCATAATGAAATAAAATCCATAATCGAATAAATAAAAACCGAAGCTTTCGCTTCGGTTTTTTAATATGACCGCCAGGGTTTTAAGTAAGCCAAAGGCTTTCAAGTTTTCGTTATAATAAAATAAATACAGCGTTTATTTTATACGTGACATTACCGATTTAGCTTTCAAAAAAATACGAATTAAAATTATTAAAAAAAACTATTGACATACTTTTTTTATTATGCTATAAAAAACAAGATCTCAATTGGAAAAAGAATTCCAAAGCAAGGTTAGACGACCGTTGACTATGTCAACTAAGGCCATACGGACAGCCGGGTCGCATGCCGAAGCCGCTTATGCGGTTGGCAACTTTAGTTGCCTTATTGATTGAGTTAAAAGCTCAGTTTTATAAGTTGGTTACTTACAACCGAGATGCCAAACGGCACAAACTTGTGAAATAGTCAATAAGAGTAGTAAAAGTAATCTTTGCTATATAGACTCTGAACCAATTGTGATTCGACAAATTAGGAGCGGGCTTATGCCCTTACCGAATATCTTTTGTCCTCATATTTGTTTTTCCAAGTGATATGCTGTACAGCATATCACTTTTTTTGCGTTTAATAAGCTTATGCTTTGACCGCGCTAACAAAAGATAGGAGGATTTTTAATGGATGATCAGGGCATAAAAGCTAATCAGCGGCGCGCGCCGATTTATGAGGCTTTAGAAAAATTCAGGTATATGAGAGTAGTTCCTTTCGACGTCCCCGGACATAAGCGTGGCAGAGGAAATCCCGAACTCACCGAATTTTTAGGCAGCCAATGTGTCGGCGTCGATGTCAACAGTATGAAGCCCCTTGATAATTTATGTCATCCTATTTCGGTAATTAAAGAAGCGGAAGTTCTTGCCGCCCAAGCCTTTGGCGCAAAATCCGCATTTTTAATGGTTGGAGGTACGACAAGCGCGGTACAAAGTATGATTTTGACCGCTTGTAAGCGTGACGATGAAATTATTCTCCCCAGAAACGTTCATAAAAGCGTAATAAACGCTTTGGTTCTTTGCGGCGCAATTCCCGTCTACGTTAATCCCGAAGTCGACAAGCGTTTGGGAATCGCCTTGGGAATGAAACGCGACCAGGTTGCAAAAGCAATCAAGGAACATCCCAATGCGGTTGCAGTGCTTGTTAACAATCCTACTTATTACGGAATTTGTTCGGATTTAAAAGCTATCGTCGATATGGCGCATGAAGCAAATATGTTATGTTTAGTTGACGAGGCGCACGGCACACATTTTTATTTTGGTGAAAATTTCCCTTTATCCGCTATGGCGGCAGGAGCGGATATGTCGTCTGTCTCTATGCATAAAAGCGGCGGAAGCTTAACGCAATCCAGTTTTTTGCTTGCCGGTCAAAACATGAACGAAGGATATATTAGGCAAATAATTAATCTTACTCAAACAACATCCGCAAGTTATTTACTAATGTCAAGCCTTGATATTTCAAGAAGAAACCTCGCTTTAAGAGGAAGAGAAATATTTGAACAGGTTCGTCAATATGCCGAATACGCAAGAAAGGAAATAAACGGAATTGACGGATACTACGCCTTTGGAGAGGAACTTATTAACGGAGACTCCGTATTTGACTTTGATCCCCTAAAGCTTAGTATTCATACCCTTGATATCGGACTTGCCGGTATCGAGGTTTACGATATTTTGCGTGACGATTATTGTATACAGATAGAATTCGGAGACCTAGGAAACGTTCTCGCTTACATTTCAATCGGCGACAGAATGCAGGAAGTCGAACGGCTAGTAAGCGCTTTAGCGGAAATTCGCAGACGATTTCATAAAAACCCTGCCGGTATGCTTTCACAAGAGTACATTCCCGCGCAAGTGGTAGTGAGTCCGCAAAAAGCTTTTTACGCTGATAAAATCAGCCTGCCGATTAACGAAACGGAGAATAAAATTTGCAGTGAATTTGTTATGTGTTATCCTCCGGGTATTCCTATTATCGCGCCGGGAGAAAAAATCACAAAGGATATTTTGAATTATATAGAATACGCAAGGTTAAAAGGATGCAGCCTGACCGGTCCCGAGGATTCAAGTATTCTCCGTCTAAACGTACTTTTATAGGAGGCAATTATGAATTTTTGGTTTAGTGAAAATCATACGCCCGACGTAAAGCTCAGTTTACGAGTTAATAAACAGCTTTTTTCTCAAAAAAGCGACTATCAACAGATTGACGTGTTTGAAACGCCTGAGTTTGGCAGAGTCCTTGCTTTGGACGGAAATATTATGCTTACCGAGAGGGACGAATTTATATATGACGAAATGATAACCCATGTGCCTATGGCAGTGCATCCTAATATTCAAACCGTTCTTGTTTTCGGTATCGGAGACGGTGGAGTTGTAAAAGAGTTAACCAGATATGATTCTATTAAAAAAATCGACCTCGTTGAAATGGACGAAATGGTAGCGCAAGCCTGCAGACAATATTTACCAGCCAACGCTTGCAGACTTGACGATAGCAGAGTCCATATTTTTTACGAGAATGCACTAAAGTATATCAGACGTTATGAAAACGAATACGATTTAATTATCGTGGACTCAAACGATCCGTACGGTCCCTCTGAAGGTCTTTATACAAGAGAATTTTACGGAAATTGTTTTAAAGCGCTAAAGGCGGACGGAATAATGGTTAATCAACAAGGAAGCCCTTTTTATACCGAAGATTCAGATGCCATGAAAAGAAGTCACGGTCGAATTGTAAGCACTTTTCCTATAAGCCGCGTTTATCAAGCACACATTCCAACCTACGCTGCAGGCTATTGGTTGTTCGGATTTGCAAGCAAAAAATATCATCCTATTTTTGATATGGACACAAATCGCTGGCAAAGTTACAATTTAAAAACCAAATATTACACTTCCAAACTGCATGTCGGAGCATTTTATTTGCCTGCATTTTTGGAAGAACTTTTAAAGGAGGTTGAATAATGCTTCAAAAAAACGTGGAAAACTTTATCGGTTGCGATTCTGTTTACGAAAAGGCAGCAATCGTTCTTTTCGGCGCGCCGTTTGATTCTACAACAAGCTATAGACCGGGCGCAAGATTTGGAAGCAGCGCTATTCGTCACGAAAGTTTTGGAATCGAAACTTACAGTCCTTATCAAAACCTTGATTTAACCGATTTTTCAATATTTGACAGCGGAGATTTGGAGCTCTGTTTTGGAGATTCTCAATCTGCGCTTAACGAAATTGAAAAAAGAGCGGATATCATTTTCAATGACAACAAGATTCCGTTTATGATCGGAGGTGAACATCTTGTCACACTAGGCGCTTTAAAAAGCTCGCTAAAAAAATATCCCGATTTGCATATAATCCATTTGGATGCTCATTTAGATTTAAGAGACGATTATCTTGGAGCAAAATTATCTCACGCTTGCGTTATGCGCCGTGCTTATGAGCTTATCGGGGACGGAAGGCTTCATCAATTTTGCATAAGAAGCGGAGATAAAGAGGAATTTTTGTTTGCAAAAGAGCATACCGACTTGCACAAATTCAATCTTGATGGACTGGACGAAGTGATTTTTAAAATTAATCAAAAACATTTGCCCATTTATTTATCGATTGATATGGATTGTATTGATCCGTCTTCTTTTTCGGGAACAGGTACGCCGGAAGCAGGCGGTATATCGTTTAACGATCTACTTAGCGGAATATTTAAAATTTGTAAGGGAAATATTATAGCCGGAGATTTAAACGAGCTTGCTCCCCAACTTGACCTTTCGGGAAGTTCCACCGCGCTTGCATGCAAACTGCTTAGAGAAATTTTATTATCTATGTTAAACAAATGATTGATTTACGGAGGTAAAAAATGAGTAAAGTATTAATTATCGGATGCGGCGGAGTTGCAAGCGTAGCAATCACAAAGTGCTGCACCGTAAGCGACGTTTTTTCGGAAATCTGTATTGCAAGCAGAACAAAATCAAAATGCGATGCTTTAGCTGAAAAACTGCGCCCTACCACAAAAACGATTATAGTTACCGCGCAGGTAAATGCGGATCATAAAGAAGAAGTTGTCGCATTGATAAAAAAATATAAGCCCGAACTTGTTATGAATATTGCGCTTCCATATCAGGATTTGGTTATTATGGATGCCTGTTTGGAATGCAAGGTCAACTATATGGATACCGCAAACTACGAACCCGAAAACATAGAGGATAAAACTTGGAAACCGATATATGAAAAAAGGTGTAAAGAACAAGGTTTTTCCGCTTTGTTTGATTATTCTTTCCAATGGGCGTATAAAAAGAAATTTGAAGATGCAGGCCTTACCGCTCTATTGGGTTCCGGTTTTGATCCCGGTGTTACGCAAGCGTACTCTGCATATGCAAAAAAGCATATTTTCGACGAAATCGACACGATTGATATTTTGGACTGCAACGGCGGAGACCACGGCTATCCCTTTGCGACAAACTTCAATCCCGAAATCAATCTTCGTGAAGTATCCGCACCCGGAAGCTTTGTAGAAAACGGACGTTGGGTAGAAATTCCCGCAATGAGTATCAAAAGAGAATACGTTTTTGATAAGGTAGGAAAAAAGGATATGTATCTTTTGCACCACGAAGAAATCGAATCTCTTGCGAAAAACATTCCCGAAGTAAAAAGAATTAGATTTTTTATGACGTTCGGTCAAAGCTATTTAACGCATATGAAGTGCCTTGAAAACGTCGGTCTACTTTCGACAAAATCAATAAATTACGAAGGAAAAGAAATTGTTCCGATACAATTTTTAAAAGCGTTACTGCCCGATCCTTCCTCTTTAGGCCCCAGGACAAAAGGAAAAACCAATATCGGTTGTATTTTTACCGGCAAAAAAGACGGAAAAGATAAAACTTGGTATATTTATAACGTTTGCGACCACGAGGAGTGTTATAGAGAAGTAGGCTCACAGGCAATAAGCTACACAACAGGCGTCCCTGCAATGTGCGGAGCGCTTATGCTGCTTACCAAAAAATGGAATAAGCCCGGCGTTTATACCGTTGAGGAATTTGATCCCGATCCTTTCCTTGACGCGCTTGACAAATACGGACTTCCGAGAACCGTTAACGAAAAACCTGTTTTGGTGGATTAATATGAATATTGATAATTTAAGCCCCGAATTTATCGGACTAACCGAAGAAAAATACAAAGCTATATTAAATCTAGCTACTCCGTCCTATGTTATCGATGAAGAGCGGCTTATTGATAACGGCAAAATTCTGAAATCCGTCCGTGAAAAATGCGGCGTAAAAATTCTTCTCGCTCAAAAGGCATTCTCTAATTTCGCAACTTACAAAACGCTTTCAAAGTATATTGACGGAACGGAAGCAAGCGGACTTTACGAAGCAAGGCTGGGCTTTGAAGAAATGAATGAAAAAGAATGTCACGTTTTTTGTGCCGCCTACAGAGAGGATGAATTTGACGAATTACTTAAATACGCAGACCATATTACCTTTAACTCTCCTCTTCAATTAAAAAAATTCGGGGCGCGCGCCAAAGCAAAGGGTAAAAGTATCGGACTTAGAATCAATCCCGAATTTTCAACGCAGCTTAACGCCGGAATATATAATCCGTGCGCAGCTTTAAGCCGTCTTGGTTCAACAAAGGAAATATGGGATAAATATATGACCGACGATTTGATTTCAATGCTTGACGGAATACACTTTCATACTCTTTGCGAACAAAATTCGGATTCACTAAAGTTGACACTTAACGCCGTAGAAGAAAAATTCGGAAAATATTTTTCAAATCTAAAATGGATAAATTTCGGAGGCGGGCATCACATAACTAAAAAAAATTATGATATAGATACCTTTTGCGATTGTGTTTTATATATTTCAAAAAAGTATAACGTTCAAGTTTATATAGAACCCGGAGAAGCAGTCGCTTTAAATGCAGGTTATCTTGTAAGTGAAGTATTGGATATTGTCGAAAACGACGGTAACTATATAGCAATCCTCGATATGTCTGCGGCTTGTCATACTCCTGACGTTTTGGAGATGCCGTACCGCCCAAGCATTATGAACGCTTACCGCGAAAATGAAAAAAAATATACCTACCGGCTGGGATGTCCTACTTGTCTCGCGGGAGATATTATAGGAGATTACAGTTTTGAAGAGAAACTGCAAATTAAAGACAAACTTTTACTTGGCGATATGGCAATCTATTCTACTTGCAAAAACAATAGCTTTAACGGTATGAAACTTCCCAATATCTACCTTCTGAAAAAAGACGGCAGCGTTAATACATTAGCAAAATTCGGATATAAAGATTTTAAATACCGTCTTGGAAATTAAGCTTAATTTACAGTGTGACCGCCACGGTTTTAAGTAAGCCGAAGGCTTTCACGTTTTCGTTTGCCGAGATAAATACCGTATCTCCTTTTTTTACGTTAACTTTACCGATTTTTCCAAAGCCGGATACGATAAAAACAGCCATAAAAGAGCTTTCATCGGTATGGATTTTGTAAAGTCCGAAGATGTTAAGCGGCCTCGTTGCAAAATAAGGCGTATTTATTTCGCCAAATCCCATTTTCGGAATGTATTTTTCGGTAACTGCGGTTTCTATCGCTTTTTCGATATGAAGTTCTCTTTCTTTGCCGTTTTTATCTTTCCTTCCGTAATCGTAAACCCTGTAAGTAGTATTGCTGTTTTGTTGAATCTCGAGAAGGGTAACACCCGCGCCTATTGCGTGAAAAATTCCGCCTTCGATAAGATAACCTTCTCCCTTTTTAACGGTAAAGAAATTCATATGTTGAAGAAAAGTTTTTTCTTCTATGCTTTTTAAAATTTCTTCTTTTGTACAGGTTTCCTTAAGACCGGCATAAATTCCTGCGCCCTCTTCTGCATCTAATATATACCAATATTCCGTTTTTTCTTCCGCGCCGTCACGCGCGTAATCATGAGTCGGATGAACCTGAACGGATAAATTTTCTTTTGCGTCGATAAGTTTAATAATAATGGGAATTTTAATATCTTTAAAATCTTTTCCTAATTCTTCGGCTTTAAGCACTTCGTTTATCGGTTTAGATTCAATTAAAGATATTCCGTCCTTGTGGGTAGAAAGCTCCCAACTTTCGGCAAGAGTTGCCATTTCGGCCTTGTTCCATTTTTTAACAAGCTTTGTCCCGCCCCAGATATAATCCTTGTATACCGGTGTCGTTTTGTATACGCCCATTTAAATCTCCTTAAAGTTTTCTCTTTAGACAAACTTCCAATTTTATTGCCTCATAGCGAAGCCAATTTATATATTTGTTTTTAGATTATCAACTGTGGCTTTTGCGTCTTTGCAGTAAAGCGCACCGATGTTTTTTGCAAAATCTTCCGTAATAACCGCGCCTCCGACAAGCACTAGTATATTTGGAAATTCGGATTTGACCAATTTTACCGTTTCTTCCATATTGGTTGCGGTCGTCGTCATTAAGGCGGATAGGCCTAGCGCGCAGGGATAATTTTCGCTTACGGCTTGTAAAACTTTCTGGGGTTCTACGTCCCTGCCTAAGTCAATTACTTTATATCCATAATTGCTTACTACGGTTTTAACTATATTTTTACCGATGTCGTGTATGTCTCCCTTTACGGTTGCTATTACAAATCTTCTATCGGATTTTATATCGTTTGATTTGGGAAGCGATGAGAGCGCTTCTTTTGCAGCTTCCGCGCTTGCAATAAGCTGAGGTAAGAATACCTTTCCACTTTCATAAAGCTTACCTATTTCGTCAAGGGCAGGAATAATAAAACTCGTCGGGATATCTAATTCTTTATTATTGGAAAGCAGCTCTAACGTCAATTTTTTGGCTTGCTCCCTTTGACCGGTAACTATTGCGTCTGTTAAGTTAAATTGCGATTCGGTTTTTGTCGGCTTGATTTCAACGTTATTAAAGGCGTTGATGTAAGCATCGGCTTCATTAAATCTTAAAAATCTTTCCGCAATGGGAGAGCCTTGTAGTCCTTTATACGCAGGGTTTATTATTGCAAGTTTTAGTCCGCGTCCTATTGCAAGCTCTAAAAATTTTGCGTTAATATCTTCGCGGTTTGGCATACCAAAAGAAATATTTGAGATACCCAAAACGGTATTTATTCCTCTTGCGGTAAGTTGGCTTAACGTGTCTAGCGTAACGACCGCACTACCATGCTCTGAAGCTTCGGAAAGAGTAAGCGCATCTATGTATATGTCCTCTTTGGGTATTTTATATTCCTTTGCGCGGTTGATAATTTTCTCCGCAAGATTTATCCTTTCTTCGCTTGTTTTTGGTATTCCGTTTTCATCAAGCGTAAGCCCGATAACTGCTGCCTGATATTTTTTTGCAATTTTTAAAATTTCGTTCAGACTTTTTTCGGAAGCGTTAACGGAGTTGATTATCGCTTTGCCTGTATAAGTTCTAAGCGCGCCGTCCAAAGCAATCGGATCGGACGTGTCTATCATTAAAGGAAGGGAACTTACTTCCGAAATTTTTTCCACTAAGATTTTTAGAACTTCTTTTTCGTCAATGTCTTTTATTCCGCAGTTTACGTCTAAAATATCCGCGCCTTCTTTTTCCTGACTTACCGCAAGCGAACAGATATAATCGAAGTCGCCCTCGATTATTGCTTGTTTTAATCTTTTTTTGCCGGTAGGATTGATGCGTTCCCCTACGATCTTAAAGCTATCCGTAGTTACGACTTTTGTAGCGGAGCAAACAACGCTTTTTTCCTTGTAAGGAATTCTTTCTACGGTTTTTTCCCCTACGGTTTTTTTAAGTAAGGCTATATGCTCGGGGGTAGTTCCGCAACAACCTCCAAGTATATTGATTCCAAGGTCTTTAATTTCTTTCATCGCTAAAGAAAACTCAAGAGGGGTTTCTTCGTAAAAGCTTTTACCTTGAGAAAATTTGGGTAGCCCTGCGTTGGGCTTAATAAACACGGGTAAGTCGGTATAGCCAAGCAGCTCTTTTGCAAGCGGAAGCATTTCCTTTGCGCCAAGCGAGCAGTTGATGCCTATAGCGTCAACCTTTAAACCTTTCATCGTAAGGGCAAACGCTCCTATAGGATTTCCAAAAAAAGTTCTGCCGTTTTTTTCGTATGACATAGATACCGCAACGGGTAAGTTAGAATTTTCTTTTGCGGCAAGGACTGCGATTTTCGCTTCAAGAAGATCGGTCATCGTTTCGATAACAATATAATCTGCCTTATCTTCCCCAGCTTTAATTATTTTTCTATACTCGTTGTATGCTTCCTCAAACGTCAAGCCCCCATCTCCGATGATTTTCCCAAGTGATCCTATGTCAAAGGCAATGAGAGCGCTTCCTGCGCTTCTTGCGATTTCTATTCCCTTTTTTATTATCTCGTCGGCGTTATGCTCAAACTTAATAAAGTTTGCGCCAAAAGTATTGGTTGAAATAACCTGAGCTCCTGCTTTAATGTAAGCTTTATGAACTCTTTTTACAAGCTCGGGATCCTCTAAATTCAACATTTCCAATGGATAACCGGCAGGTAAATTTTTTTGGCTCATAAGATAAGTTCCCATAGCCCCGTCAAGAATGTATCCCTTTAAAAAATCAACTGTCATATTTTATACCTATAATTGATGTTATTGATTTTAAGGGCGACATTAAAAGGCTTTCTGAAAGAAGAATTCCCAAATGCTTTTTTGCGGATAGTATATTCAGAACCTCGCCCCCACAGTCAAGAGGTAAATCACCATAACCCGGACTAAAGGGCGAAACCGTCGTTTTATTTTCGGTTTTTAAAGACGTTTTTAATTCAAAATTTATCTGTTCAACCGCTCTGTCAAGTAAAAGCTCCGCCGCGCTGTCAAGCAGACAGGAATATTCCAAATCGTGAAACTTTGACCGCGCGATAGCCTCGTCAACTGCGCGGCCTAAGGTAACTGCAAAAACCATTACCTCAACGCAGCCTAATAGGTGTTCTTTAATGGAATTTCCTTTAAGTAATAGGTTTGTTCCCAAAACTTTAACGCCGTCTTTTTCAAAGGATATTCTAAAAATATTGGAGGTAAACTTAATTTTAGCTATTTTTCCTGCAAAATCCGCGCAGACAAAAAGCTTTGCTTTATCGTAAAAAAGAGGAGGAACCCCCTTTGAGATAAACAAAAGCAATTCTTCCCCCGAAATATTTAAACTTAATTCCTTTACAGTTTGCATTATTTTCTTATTGCGTTAAAAATCCTTGTCGCAACTTCTCCTTTATTCATTGTGTAAAGATGAATACCGTCCACGCCGCGACTGATTAGATCGCTTATTTGCTCTTCGGCGTATCCTACGCCCATATCGTAAAACTGAGGAGTATCGCCGTATTTTGCGAGTAAATGCGCAAGTTTTGCGGGTATTTCCGCTCCGCACATCGATACTATTCTTTTAATTTGACTGCTTCCCGTAATCGGCATAATGCCTGCTTGAACGGGAACTTTGATATTAGCTTTGTAAAGTTTTTCTAAAAATTCGTAAAATTTATTGTTATCGAAAAACAGTTGAGTAATCAAATGGCTTACGCCTGCATCTACTTTTTTCTTTAAATTTATTATATCCTCGTCGATAGATTTGGCTTCATAGTGTCCTTCGGGATAACACGCACCCAAAAGATTAAAAGAATCGTCTGTCTCTTTTATGTAAGTACTTAGTTCGTTTGCGTGTTTAAAATCATAAAACGCCGAATCGCCCACTACGTCGCCCCTTAAAACCAAAATGTTTTCTATGCCCTTTTTTTTCAAAATTTGAAGCTGCTCAAGAACGCTTTCCTTGGTCATGTTTACCGCCGTGAAATGCGCTACCGGCGACATTGAAAACGCATCAAGCGCGATTGAAGCCACGTCGGAGGTGCTCATTCCTCCGTTTCCGCTTGCCCCGAAAGTAATGGATACAAAATCGGGATTAACTTTTTTGATTTCCGCAAGCGCGCGGATAACACCCTCCAAAGTTCCGCTTTTTTTAGGCGGAAATACCTCGCAGGATAATACGGGTTTTTTGGTTTTGAAAAGATCTGTTGTTTTCATTTTATCTCAATTTCAGTCCGTAAAGATTTGTACCGCAAATAGTTAAAAACTTTTTAAAACCGTATTTTTTATAGAAGCTATTGCCTTTAACGTTAGCTTTCGATACTCCTAAATGGACTCCTTTTATATTCTTTTTCCTTAAATTTGCTATGAGTAAATCCATAAGCTTCATACCCAGTCCCATTCTTTGGTATCCGTCTAAAATGTCGATATGCAAATGGGCGGGATAAAAAATATTTACTAAGCCTTCAAAAATTATGGATATCTTTTGTTGAAAATAGTGCCCTTTTTCCGATTTTTTCAAAGTATCCAAGGCATCTAAAGTATATTTTTTGTATTTCCTTGGATTAGAAGTGGAAATTATATATCCTATTGCTTTGTCTTCGTCGTTTACAGCTACAAAACAGTTGTCAGGCTCGTGGGTTATATAATAATCGCAAAATAAGAGTCTGGCCAGATACGGTTTTTCCTTATAAACGCCTGTTGCTGTTTGTGTACAAATTTCTCTTACATCGAAATAATCCTTATTATGATAGGGTCTTACTTCCATTTTTCCTCCTACAGAGCGGAAATTACAGCCTTGATTCTTCTTACGCCTGCTGACGATGATTGCTCTTTTTGAATTTCAAAGCCTTTTAATTCCGCAGTATTTTTCGCGTGCGGTCCTCCGCAAATCTCTTTGCTGAAGCCTTCTATTGTATATACTTTGACTTTTTCGCCGTATTTCGATTCAAATAATCCGATAGCGCCTTGCTTTTTCGCTTCTTCAAGGCTCATTTCCTGTAGCTTTACGTCTACAGCCGCTTTTATCGCCTCGTTTACGAAGTTTTCAACCGATTTGATTTCTTCGTCGGTCATAGGTCTCCCGAAATTAAAATCAAAACGCAAACGCTCTTCCGTTATATTGCTGCCGCGCTGCGCCACTTCCTCTCCAAGCACTTTTCTTAGTCCCGCGTGCAGTAGATGGGTTGCGGTGTGAAGTCTTGTCGTTGCTTCGCTGTGGTCGGCAAGACCGCCTTTAAATTTCTGCTCGGCGCCCGCGTGAGATTTTTCCTGATGCTCTGTAAAGCACTTACGGTAGCCCTCTACGTCTACGGTTACGTTGTTTTCTTTCGCAAGTTCCTCGGTCATTTCAATAGGGAAACCGAAGGTATCGTAAAGCCTGAAAGCTGCACGACCGCTAATCCTATTGTTCTCAATATATTGTAAAAGTTTATAAAATTCTTTGAGTCCCTGCGTCAAAGTTTTTTCAAAGCGCTCGATTTCCATTTGCAGTTCGCTTTTTATACGCTCCTCATTCTCTTTAAGCTCGGGATAAACTTCTTTGTATTTTTGGATATAAATTTTAGATAGCTCGATTAGATTTATAGGTTCAATACCCAGTTGTTTTGAAAATCTTACCGCACGGCGGATAAGCCTTCTTAAAACGTAACCTTGGTCCACGTTTGAAGGAGAAATGCCTTTGGTGTCGCCGATTAAAAAAGTTGCGGTTCTTATATGGTCGGCAACTATTCTTATATAGCGCGTATTTTCATCGGAAGTTTCGTTTACCCCAGCCTTTTCTTTAATAAAAGCAACAGCATCCGAAAAAAGGTCGGTTTCGTATACGGAGGAACAATTATTCAATACAGAAATCGTGCGCTCAAGTCCCATACCGGTATCGACGTTTTTTCTTTCCATCGGAGTTATATTGCCTTCAAGATCTTTATAATATTCCATAAAAACGTTGTTCCAAATTTCAAGATATTTGCCGCAATCGCAAGCGGGGGAACAATCTTTGGAGCAAGCTTCTTTTCCTGTGTCGATAAAAATTTCCGTATCCGGTCCGCATGGTCCGCTAAGTCCCGCAGGTCCCCACCAGTTATTTTTTTTGGGTAAATAAAAAATCCTATCCTTACTTATTCCGAGACTTTCCCAAATTTTTGCGCTGCGCTCATCTGCGGGGGCGTCCTTGTCGCCTTGAAAAACGCTGACTGCAAGACGGTTTTTATCGATTTTTAAAACTTCTGTCAAAAACTCAAAGCTCCAAGCTATTGAGTCCTCTTTAAAATAATCGCCAAGGGACCAATTTCCCAGCATTTCAAAAAAAGTACAATGCGAGCGGTCGCCGACTTCGTCAATGTCTCCCGTTCTTACGCATTTTTGAACATCGGTAAGTCTGGTGCCCGCGGGGTGTTTTGCGCCAAGAAGATAAGGAACCAAGGGATGCATTCCCGCGGTTGTAAATAAAACCGTCGGATCGTTTTCGGGTATAAGCGAAGCCGAAGCAATACGCTTGTGACCTTTGCTTTCAAAAAATTGAATATATTTTTCTCTCAGTTCACTTGATGTCATTATTATTCACCTAAAAATTTTTTGAGCAGTTTTTCGCCCGACTCTATAATTTGTTTGTCTTTTGCCGCCTTTTCGCTATATACTCCGCCGCCTTTTTTTGCTGTACTGTCATAAATCAAATAAGGCACCGCTCCCGAAGTATGAGTTTTTTTAGCTATCGGCGTTTCGTGATCGGGAAGAACCATTATTTTAAAATCGTCATTGATATTATTCAGTAAATATCCTACGATTTCTTTATCGATTAATTCTATAGCCTTGATTTTGTTATAAACTTCTCCGCGGTGACCGCACTCGTCGGGGGCTTCAATATGTATATAGACAAAATCGTGAGTTTTTAACGCTTCGACACACGCTTTGGCTTTTCCTAAAAAATTGGTATCGATGTTGCCCGTTGCTCCCTCTACGTCAATAGAGGTCATTGCGCTTGCGATTCCTATGCCTTTAACTAAATCCACAGCGGAAATAACCGCACCCTTTAAATTGTGAATTGAGGAAAACGCAGGCAATGCGGGTTTTACCCCCGCGCCCCAAAACCAAAGGCAGCTTGCGGGATTTTTTCCGTTTTTTATTCTTTCTAAATTTAGGGGATGATTTTTAAGTAGTTCGTAAGAGCGTTTTGTAAAATAAAAAAGTTTTTCGTCGGCAGGTAAATAGCCCTTTAATTTTTGGTCGGATATATCGTGAGGAGGCGTGAGAGAAAGATACGAGCCTTCCTTTTTGCTGATAAGACAATGGCGGTAGCTAAAGCCCAAATAAAGCTCAAAGTCTTTTAAATCAAGATTTTTTTTAAGATAATCAATAAAAACCGCAGCGTCAGCGGTAGAGATTTCGGAGGAGCTGTAGTCAATCATAATTTTTTGATCCCATTCCTCTTCGTCACTTAAAGTAACAAGGTTTGCGCGCATGGCTATATCCTTGTCTTCCATTTTAACGCCGATAGAAACAGCCTCAAGCGGGGAGCGCCCCGTATAATATTTTTTAGGATTGTAACCAAGCACAGAAAGATTGGCTACGTCGCTTCCCGGCTTCATACCCTCGGGAATCGTTTTTACCAATCCTATTTCATCGCAAATACTGTCAATATTCGGCTTAAATGCGGCTTCAAGCGGGGTTTTTCCGTTTAAAATATCTAACGGATAATCCGCCATGCCGTCGCCTAATACCACTATATATTTCATAGTTTAATTTTAGCATAACTATTATCCGTTAGTAAAATGATTTAAATGTTATTGTTTTTTCTGTTTTTCAAAAGTAAGGCGGAATTGATGCAAACCAGTATCGACGAGCAGTTGTGAACAAGCGCTCCCGTTACCGGTGAAAGCACGCCGAAAAGACTTAAAACCACGGCTATAACGTTTATCGTCATCGAAAAAACTATATTCCCTTTTATTTTTGTTATTACTCTTTTTGACAGACGTATAACTTCGTTAAGCTTTTTTAGATTGTTTTCCATAAGGGAGATATCCGCGGTTTCTATCGCTATGTCGTTGCCCATTGCCCCCATTGCTATTCCTACATCGGAAGCAGCTAAGGCAGGCGCGTCGTTTGCGCCGTCTCCAAGCATAGCAACCAAGCCTTGAGCCTTAAGGCTTTCTATAACTTCAAGCTTTTGATCAGGCAAAAGAGAATGTTTAATGTTATCGATATTAACTTCTTTTGCTATGGCTTTTGCAGTGCTTTCGTTGTCGCCCGTAAGCATAACGGGAACTATTTTCTGCGCTTTTAAAGCTTCTACGCTTTCTTTTGCTTCCCTTCTTAGGACGTCGGAAAGCGCAATAAAGCCTGCCTCTTCCCCGTCGATTTTTACGCCTACTACGGTTTTTCCGTTGTTTGCAAACTCTTGGGCTTTTGAACTGTTTAGCATCGCGGACAGTTTAATTACTTCGACCGTTTTATTATCAACCGATGCTTTTACTCCAAGTCCGACGGTTTCGCTTACTTCTTTTACCGGTAGGTCCTTTTTAATTATTTTGCTTATTGCCTGCGCAATCGGGTGAGTTGAAAATTTTTCGGCGTTTGCGGCAAGATTAAGCATTTCCTCTCTATCCATTGAGAAAGCTTCATAATATAGTACTTCGATTTTCCCTTCGGTAAGAGTGCCCGTTTTATCAAAGGCAACCGTTTTTATTTTTGAAAGGTTTTCAAGCGCCTCTCCGCTTTTTAAAAGTATTCCGTTTGCGGATGCGTTTCCAAGCCCTGCGGCTATTGCGGTAGGGGTTGCCAAGGCAAGAGCGCACGGACAAAATACTACAAGGACGGTAACGCCTCTTATCAGCGCTTCGATATAACTAAGATTGAAAGCGAACGCCGTAACGATAAAAACCAATACCGAGCAAATTACAGCGGCAGGTACGATATAAGACGCCCATTTATCTGCAAGCCTAGCGATAGGAGCGCGTTTTTTTTCTGCTTCACGAACAAGACGAATAAGCTTGTTTACGGTTGTATCGGAAGCTAGTTTGGTTACTTCGATTTCAAGCATATTGCTCATATTTAACGTACCTGCATAAACCTCGTCGGAGGGCTCTACGTCACGGGGGACAGATTCGCCGTTAATGGTGGATTCGTTAATCGAACTTTTTCCGAAAGTGACTTTCCCGTCTACCGAAACAGCCTCTAAGGGTTTCACAACTACGATATCGTGAATTTTTAGAGCGTTTACGTCAACCTCGAAACTTCCGTTTCCAAGCTTAAGATTAGCCGTTTTCGGAGCAAGACTTATCAGTTTTTTTATGCCTTTATTCGAGCGGTCTGCAGTGTAACTTTCGATAAGCTCGCCCAGCGCCATAAGGAACGCTATCTCCCCTGCGGCAAAAAGATATCCGTGCGAATGCCCGACGTTTCCTACGTTGAACACAGATAAAAATTCAAGTATGACGCTGGCTGTTATCGCGGTTGAAATCAGTAGAGCTGAAGTGACCTTTTTGTTTTTAAATAAATTAATAAAAGCCCCTTTGTATATCGGATAACCGCACCAAATTATTGCTATCCAGGCGGGAGATATAAGCTTTAAAAACGCATCTGCGTTATGATAAATATGCAGACTTTCAAGACCTAACACAAACGATAAAATAAGCGCAACAAAAGATACGCTAAGCTTTACTATCTCGATCTTTAGCGTATTTTTATTTTCGGCTTTTCCGCAGCCGCAATTCTTTCCGCTGCTACTGCATTTGCAGTTTCCGTTTTCGCAAACGCAATCTTTTTCTTTTTTGTTATCTACTTTGCAACAGTCTGCCATAACTTACCTCAAGTATTTATCTAAAATTTTGTTAAATTCTATAAGTCTTTCCTTTTCCCCTCTTTCGATAGATTCGGTAACGCAATGGTTAAGATGATCTTTCATAAATTCTCTTGACGCGCTTCTTACCGCGCTTTCGACTGCGGAAAGCTGAGTTAAAATTTCCTCGCAGGTTTTATTTTCTTCCACCATTTTATTTATGCCTCTGATTTGACCTTCAATTCTGTTTAATCTTACTTTCAATTCTTCGCGGCTGCACTTATCCATTAAAAACACCTTACCTTATTTTATTTTTTTGTGATTATACCCATACCGGTATAGGTATAGTATAACCGCTATAAAAGAATGTGTCAAGGGAATAATTGACAAGATAAACACATATCCATATAATTGACCGTATGAACGTTTTGCTCATAATAAACAGACGCAGCGGACACTGCGTAAATATCGAAGAGAGATTGAAAAAACTCCTTGAAGAGAGAAATTTTAATAATATCGAAACAGTTGAGCTTATCGATGACAGCACTCCCGACTTATATACTTTATCCAAAAATAAAGAGGCCGTGATATGTTGCGGAGGAGACGGCACACTAAACAGCGTGCTTAACAGTATTTCCCCGAGTGTCCCCGAGTTGATATATTTTCCTTGCGGAACATTTAACGATATGGCAGGTCAATATAAAGAAATAAAAGCTCCCGAGCATTTAGCGGTAGGGGCGGTAAACGACAGGTTGTTTGGATATGTCGCCGCAACGGGAACATTTACTCCAATCGGTTATAATACCAATTTAAAGCTGAAAAGAAGGCTTCACAAATTCGCCTATTTTTTAACCACCCTAAAAGAATATAAAATTTGGAAAATCCCCGCTAAGATAAACTTTGATAACGAAATAATTGAAGACACATTTACCCTTATTATGTTTGTCAAGTCCAAAAGAGTCTTCGGTTTTAATTTCAACCGCCTTTACAATCCCGAAAGCAATAATGCTCAACTTCTCCTGATTAAAGCGCCCCGAGGAATTTTTCCGCATATAAAATTGTTTTTTATGTTTTTTAGAGTATTTATTTTGGGGTTGTCTAAGGAATACCGTACTAAAAATATAATCTTCCACACCGTACAAGCTGCAAGCGTATCTCTAGAGCGTCCCATACCCTTTTGTCTAGACGGCGAACGCTACGATAACGGAAGAGAGTTTAACGTCCAGACAAATAAGAAAAAAATTAAAATCACAATATATAATAAGTAAAAATAAATCCTGCATCAAAGCAGGATTTTTATTTTTTTATTTTTATTTTTTCTTTTTACCTTTATCGGCTTTAGGCTTAGCTTCAGCTTTCGGCTTTGCTTCGGCTTTCGGCATTGCTTCAGCCTTAGATTTCTCTTCAGGCTTTTTTGCAGGTTCAGCTTTTTGCTCTTTTTCTTTAATGGAAGCAGCAAACTCTTTTTCTTTTTTTCTGATTTCCGCTTCGGCGTTATATTTTTTGAGCATTAGTTTCTTTTGTTCTTTAAGTAGTTTCTTATTATAACGTTTTACCGCATATTTACCCTCAATACTCCGTCTCCTTACCAAGGCTGTAATTAGCAAAACGATAAGCAACAATACAACCAAGCCCGCAACGCCGCCTCCGACATATAAAAGCATTTGAGGATCGACAACGAGTCCTGCGTTGCTGCCTGTGGATACAACTTCGGTGGTTGTAGTGGAAACCGTAGCCTTAACCGCAATAGCGTAGCCGTTAAGGCTGGTTGCGTTAAAGGACACCGTGACTCCGTCTGGGTTTAACGTATAAGATTGGATTATTTCAACGTCTCCGTTTGCTAAAACGTGGATGATTTTGTAGTCGTCTCTCGCTAATATTTCTTTAGAAAGCGGGAGAGTAATAACCATAGCGGAAGTCGGAACAACCGATATATCGTCCCTTATATAAGACATATTAAACATTTGAATAATCTTATAGTTGCCGAGATTTTCAATTACTTTATTTTGTGCGGTTTTAAACTGCTCAGAGCTTGTCGGAACTTCGACCGCATTAAGAATAACCGAACTTGCAACGGTGCTTTCAACTTTTACGCTGTAAAGATTTTGACCGGTTGCGTCACTAAAATCAACTATTAGATTATAGCTGTCGATTATCCCGAGAAGCGCGTTTATTTTATTGTAAAGAAAACTGTCAAAGACAACTTTTTGATCTTGTGTGAGTGCGTTATACGCGCTTTGTACGCCTACAACCTGAGTTTTGTCCGCAAGTTTTACAAAGTTTCTGGAAGGAAGATTGTAAGCCGATACTTCAACTGCATCAACTACTTCTCTTTCGTCAAGCAGATATTCGTAAATATTTCTGAGTTTTCCGTAAGCGGTAACTACCCTTTCCATAGATTGTTGTTCGTCGGTTAATTGCTCCCATTCGTCAAGCAGTTCTTTTGCTAGGAAATAATGCGCGCCAAGGGTTATTTCGTCAAGTGAAACAGGCAGAGGATCAACGTTAGAAATAAACACTTCGGTTTGACGTTTAAGATAATCTATTCGAATATTTAATGAATAGATTAGGTCTTCAAAATAAGATTGTCTGTTGCTTGAAAGGTCGGGCCTGTCCTTAATTACCGCTCTAACTTCCGCCTCTAAAGCATCGACCAAATCTTTTTGTGAAATCTTGACCGTATAAACTTTTGCAGGAAATTCAAGCATCGTAAAGCGGAAAGTCGTTGAGTTGTTTGCGTAGTCCGTTATCACTATGACAAATTGATTTTCGCTGTTTACGGGATGACTTTTTCTGTTTACCCAAGTGCCCGAAATTATATCGTAGCCGTTTATCGTGGCCTTTTTAATATTTTGATTGTTGTTATCGTCAAAATATTGTATATATCTGTCAACATAGCAGTTTCCGCCGCTTTGAAGTCCGGTAACCGAAATAACAGGGGCGTTAATATCAATATTTACGACGTAAGAAGTGCTTCCGGTAAGTCCCGCTTCGCTTACCGCGTTAACAACGACGGTGTATTTTGTCGTAGCTCCGTCGTAGGTCAGATTAAAAGCCTTCGAGCGAACGACTTGGCTGATAAGTTTTTTGTTCGTCAAAGGATCGACGTAAGTAATCGCATTTTCCGCAACGGGGAAACGGCTGTCAAGGTAACCTTGATTTTCTCCGATTAGATTGGTTCCGTAATAAATATACCAAGAATAGGTAACGTTGCTTAGGTTTTTACTGGAATTGAATACCGCAAAACGGACAACGTTGTTTTTCGACCAAGATCCGTTCTCAAGTCCCGAATCGAACGTTCCTATCGTAGGAATAGGATTGAGATTGTCGCGGTAAGCTCTAAATTGTTTATAAGTAACCTTTCCGTTTATGGTTGAAGTCGCACGGATAGTAATGATTTCTGTACCTTTATAACCGCTTTCCGTCAGCATTTCGGTAGAAAATTCTCTTGAAGCAAAGGAAATCCAGGTTGCGCTTTCAAAGTGAACGTTGCCAAGAGAATCAACAGCGTCAAGCGAGAATGCATACTCAGCAGCTCCCACGCTCTTTTGGTCTATTACCATTTGAACGTACGTAGTCTTCCAAGTCCCTTCTATATATTCTTCTTGCGCTCCGTTTTCCGCTACGGTATAAGCCGAAAGGACAAAATCGGGCGCATCGACATCGGTTTGAACGGAATAATATTTGCCCCAAATCTCTCCCTCTCCTGCTTCTGTGGTTACTTTAAACCAAAGGTTGCCGTTTGCGGTCCAATCAACTTTGAAATAATAGAATAGATATTGTGTTCCGTTCTTGGTTTCCATATCTTCTTGAATATATGTAGTCCAAGGAGTTGAGATATTATTAGCATCGTAACGGTACCAAGTGTTTATAAGCACCCATCCTGCACTTTCGTCGGTATAATCCCCGATACGGTAATAGTAGTTTAACTTTGAAGTGGTTTCTTCTCCGCTTAAAATATCCGTTGCCCTTCCCGACAAACGGAAAAGGTGACCGCTGCCCGATTGATTGAATTTAAAGCGAATATCGCTTAACCACTCGCCGTAATCATCTTCGTAGCTGTTATCTTCCCCTATGGCTACGTTATAAAAATGAGCTATAGAACGGTCGATTAAAGCCCTAAATACTACTCCTTCGCTTGCAGTTTGAGCTGTTACTCTGGAACTTCCGCCCACTTCGACACGCGCTCTGAAGCTTATCCAAAGTCCGCTTTGACTTATTGTCACGCTTTCGGTGGTCGCGGTGTAGCCCGTGCCTGTCGCGTTGTTCATTTCAATCCAAGTATCGCCCCAAACAGGGGTTTCTCCCGTGCCGCCTATTATATATTGATAATAAACAGGCGCTTTATTGGGCTTTCCGTTTTCGGGAGTAAGCACGATATTTGACGAACTGTATGTGCCGCTTTCGTAAGAAAAGACAGGTTGGGGCAGAATTTGGTCGTTTCTTATAAGAACGCTCTCCGCTTCCGAAGTTTTTCCCGCGCCTGAGATAGCCCTAAAATGAAGGGTGCTGTCATAAGCCGTCGGAAAAGCGTCCGAACTGATATAAAAATAGCCTGCGTAGTCGATATGATAAGGCGATGAAAAATCTTGATTTGCGATATTTATCCAACCCGTTTCATCTAAAGCGGAACCGCCGATTTTAAATTGGTAGTATACGCCGGAGCCTACGTTATTGTTATTGGATTTGTTGCAGGCAAGCTTAACTCTTAGCTTAACGTTGCTGAAAAAATTGTCGTTTGCCTCGTAAACGCTTATCGTAGTATTTACGTCGTTTACAACTTCATAAATCTCAACATCGCCTAATGTAAACGGTTCAATTGTACCGGTTTGAATAAAATCACCGAAATCGTAGTTGACTTTTAGGGTAATGGTAGCGCTCTTTGCTTGAACGCCAACCGGCGTTTTTGCGGTATTTGTAACGGTAAATATGAAATTGGTTGTGCCGGCTGCCTTTGTGCTTATGTCGTATACGTAAATTCTTGCAAGCATCATATCGCCCGAAACAACGGCGTTATAAGTCGTTCCGCCCGATTCTTGACGGAAAGTGTATGTATAGTTTTGACTGGCGTAACCTGCCGTTGTCGAAACCATATAAATAGGATAACCCTCGCTTCCGTCGCCGAGTTTATTGCCTACCCAACTAGCCAGCTCCGAATTTTCTAAGGTATATTCTGCAAGCGTTTTTCCGTCTATAAGCTTAAAATAAGGAACGGTCATATCTATTCTTGCGTAGAAGTCGCGGGTTATTTCATTGCCTGCTTCGCTAAGAAGCGAAAAGACCATACGGGCGTTATCCATACTGGTTGAAATTTTATAGTAGTAGTAAGTGTAACTTCCTACGCTGAAATTGTGATCTTCAAATTCCTCTTCGCTGTATAAAGAAAGATTTGCGCTGTATGCGCCCACGTTCATCGACGCGCTAATAGGCGCAATCGTTTGAGTTGTGTTTCTAAGCAGTACAAAGAGTTCGTCTGCGTACCAAACTGTGCCTCCGTTATCGAAATCATACGTTTCCTCTTCGCCGTTAAATAAAGTGACAAACTCAATATTCGGAACGATTTTATCAACCTTTAAGATATGTTCTCCTTTATCGATTTGCACTCCTTCCTCTTCGACAAGACAGTTTTTCGGAGTATTTGCCATGTTTTTGGCAAAATACGTTACTGCTTTTTGATTGATTTGACAGTCCGAAACCGCAGTTACGCCTTCTACGTAATCGGGAACGGTAACGGTATACCTATAGCGAAGTCTATTATCGGTAAATGGTGCGTAAACGTAGGTATCAAAGCCCTCGTCTCCCTCATGCAGAACGAAGTTATTATTTGCATCAATTTGGTTTACGCTTAGTTCCTCGGTAACGGTAACGCCGGTTACAACGGTACTTTGCCATACGGTATAACTAAAGTTGTCGTCGTCGAACACGAAATCGAAATTAATATTCTCGTTTGTCCAAGTGTCATCGTAATCCGTTTCTATATCAAAGAAATAATTTTTTTCGCATACAACAAAGTCCAGCTCAACCTCCGAGTAGGCATAGCCTTCGAGATTGGTATCGGTTTTATCTATTGATAGAGCGCCGGTTTGAATTCGGATAAGATAATTATAACTTCCTAAAGCAGATACCGCTAATACGACAGGGTTAATGCCGTTGTCGGTGCCTATAAGAACGTAATCTGCGGTCGGATTGTTTAAATCTTTATAATAATAACTTGCAGGAGCGGTAGATGCGGTCAAACTGTTGCTAAGCGTAATAAATAAACCGTTATTTGCCGCGCGGTCTAGGGTATAAACCGTTCTCTCTTTCTCTTCGACGGTTTTAGTCGAAGTGGTGGCGGTTATTGCGCCTTCACTTGCATAGCTCATAGAAAGAACAGGTAGTTGAGTATCGTAATTGAAGGTCATATACGCGTAATACGAAGCGTTTGCTCCGCTTCTTGCTGAGAAAAATTGATATTTCGTGCCTGCTCCGCTTTGCGCTCCGTAAGAAACGCCTTCCGATGAATACGGCACCCAGTCGGGACTGCTTTCGTCGGGCTGCGTTGGCGTATCCAAAAGGCTGTCGTAATAAAAATACGTTACGCCGGAAACGTTTGTAACAAGACCGGATACGGTAAGCGTCGGAAGTGTGTAATAATAAACTGAACCGTTAACGAGATTGCCTGCGCTTGAAGGAACTATGCTAAAACTCGGCGTAATCGTATCGAATTTTACGGTAAAGTTTTTAGGCGTTGCAAGTCCTGCCGTGTAAACGGTGGAAATGTTATTTCCGCTTACGGCTTTAATTTGAAATTCGGTTGTATTAATGCTTTCAAAAGGCAATGCAAACCTTTGCGCCGAAGCCGTAAGTCCGCCTGCGGTTACTTCAACGGTTGCAGGATTGGAAAGATAGGTAAAAGTCAATCCGCCGTCTTTAGAATACAAATACGTCAGTTTGTCTCCTTCAAATGACGACGCCAAAATATTGACGTATAAAGAAGAATTTTTTTGAGAATTCCATTCGCCGTTATAAGGAACGTAGTTGCCGCTTTTGTTAAGCTCTAAGCAAACGCCGTTATATGTATTTGTCACAAACGAGCTTGTGCCTTCGTTGTACTGGGAAATATCAAACGCCATAAAATCGGGCGTTCTGGTGTCAATCCTTACTCTTTCGCCTTTGCTTGCGTAGTATACAAGAGTGTTATCCGTTTTGGATACCGCTCTGAAATAAACGTATTTATTGTAGAATAAATCTTCGCTCGCAGCGACCGTGCTTTGCAAAAGTTCCCACTTTACGATATCGCCTGCCGGAGTAATCACGTCCCAATCTTCTTCAAGTATGGCTCCGGGATCGGATACGATAGAAGAGCTTTCGAAGCTGTAAAAATCTACGTCCGCCACCGTGTAATCGGCATCTTTAAGACCCAGCGAAAAAGCTACGTCGTCATTTATGTAAGTACCGCCGTAACCGTTCTCTGCGGCAACGATAAAGGAAGGAAGCCTATTTAGGTTTATTTTGAAAACGCTCGTTTGATAGCAAGTGATTTTTTGTACGCTTGATCCTGCGGTAATTTTAAAATAAACATATTTTTGGAATTTATCCGGAGCGGTTTCGGTTGAATAAAAAACGTTTCCGGATTCGTCCGTTTGAGCTGCAAACCAAGATGCTTCGGCAAGCGAAGTAAGCTGTTCCTTTGTTTTTGCGCTATCCGAAAGATAATATTTGATAACTGCATCGCCATAGCCGTTTGCGGTCATATAAGTTTTAACGGAAGAATCCAAAACTGCCCTTACGTGAACGTCGTTTTTAGTAATAGTAGAGCTAACGTAACTGTTTTCCGTTCCGGCAAAAACAGGGTTGAGTGTAAACGTGGGAAGGAAAAACGTCACATCGTAAGCGGTAGGAAGCACGTTATAAGTTAAGGTGCCGTTGTTATCGTAGCTTGACATAAAATGAAAATATTTAGTCGAACAGTTTGCAACAGTTGCCGGTACGGTTAAAGAGTTTCCGCTGACTTGCGTACCGGTAAGCAAAAAATCTGACGCTTCGGGAGCGGTGGCTTGAGAATCCATTATGTAAAAGAACGTCGCATTATCGGGATTGACCGAAGCGGTATTGGTTATGGTAAAAACGAAAGTAACTTTTTCCGCAACGAGTTTTGTTCCGGTATACGAGGGAGATACACTAAATTCGCAGACGATATCCGCTGCGGAAACAGTAAAATCGGGGAAAAAGCTGACAGCAAGCACTAACAGTACCGCAACAATCAAAATAAGCGGTAGGGCTATACGTCTTCTCTGTAGCAATTTATCTTTCATATATACTATTACCTCGTGCGTGCGTAGATACTCATAAATAATAACACAATATTTATACTATTAAAAGAGGAAAATGAAATTTTATTTAAAAAATCACATACTTACCTTATTCGAAAAAGAATTTACGTTATGTTTAAGCCGTTTAAATTTTTAATTTTTTGTGTTTTGAGCATATATTTTCAAGCAAGGCAATAATTATTACATATTGACAATTCTATGTTTTTTATATTAGAATACCAAAAAAAGTTAAGGAGCAATAATATGGGCAAATTTAATATGGATAGTAAAATAAAGGACGTTATAGCAAACGAAGAAGCCGTTAAAATAATGGAAAGCTATATTCCGGGTTGTTCGACTAACCCCCAGCTGGGACTTGTAAAAGGCTTAAAAATAAAGTCGCTTGTCGGTAAAGGTCACTATGTCGGCTTAACTCCCGAACAGGAAAAAGAAGCCCTAAATAAAATAATGGCGATCGAATAAACAAAGTCCATAAGCGGAAGGTTTAAAGGAGTTTTCCACACAAAAAATTAAAAATATAGCCCACTATTTTTGCAGAAGCATTTCAAGCGGGCTATATTTTTAATTAATCGGTGGTTGTAAATGCGGTTAAATCGGGTTTTTTCAGAAAAACCGCTCAAATTGATTTTTATTTTCTCTTAGTTTTACCTTTGGGATCGATTTTAACGGATTGCGCGGGACCGGTTGCGTATCCACCGTAAGCGGGATTTGCGCCCGGAGTTTGAGGTCTGACACCGCCCATTGGTCTTTGACCTACGGGCATTGTTCCCGGAGTTTGAGACCTTGCTCCCGCCCTCGGAGGTCTGAAAGCTCCTTGCATTCCGACGGGACCTTGGGGTCTTGCTCCGTTTGCACCGAAATTACTTCCCGCCGGTCTATAACCGTTATTTGCTCCGCTTACGGGCGGATTCATTGCCCTTAAAGGCTGCGCTTGAGGTTGACGATTAAGGATTTTTTCTTTATTGACTTCTACAGCGTGCTCTTTTGCATCTGTTACTATTTTTTCGTGATCAAGCTTGGCTTTATTCTTTTCTATTTCATCAATATATTTAGATTTTTGAGGGAAGAATAAAGGAAACATAAATGCGATAAA
>LAHS01001289.1_pt1 | contig 46098 bp, 34 predicted proteins | sample 329651 | NCBI WGS metagenome assembly LAHS01 (sample SAMN03275699, study PRJNA271635) | activated sludge metagenome | isolation source: sample C-1 Sludge from hydrolytic chamber (first chamber) of Anaerobic...
TGCGCCGGCAGCCAAAGCCGCTTTGTTAAGAACGGGAACAAGGTGTGCGCCGATCGGTGCGCCGCCCTGTGGCCGGTGCGTGCGTTTATTTGTGGAGCCTGCCATTTTTCCTACGTCGCTCAGGTCTGCGCCGAGTGATGTAAGCCAGTCGACGATTGCGGCTGAATTATTAACCATTGTGTGAACAAGTTCGGGATCATTCAGATTGTACCCGCCTTTCATGGTGTCTTCAAAATACTGTTCATTTGTGTCTTCAATGCCGAGCTTTTTTTGTACGCTCGTTTCGCTTGCATTGAGTCCGCCTGTCGCGGAATTGGTGTTGCCGCCGACAATGCCCATCTTTTCGAGTACAATGACTTTTGCGCCTTTAGAAGCAGCCTCGGTTGCGGCGCAGAGACCTGCTCCGCCTGCTCCAATGATAACGATGTCGCATTCTGTATTCTTGTATTTTGCGGCTTTTTCAGATTTTCCAGAAGCGGAAGCAAGAGCAGCGTTGAGTGCGGCAATTGTTCCGTTTGATGTGATTGTTGCGCCGCTTACGGTGTCGAGTGCAATCGTGCTTCCCTTTTTAACAGCCTGATCGATGATTGTCTGTTCGGCTGGTTTTGCGAAGTCTGTCTCTTCTTCTTTGATGACTTTTGCCGCGGTTATTTTTCCGCCGTTTGTCGTGACACTCAATTCAATAGGACCGTTTCGCCCGTCTGCTTTTCCTGTCCACGTTCCGTCTTTAGGCGCGGGGGTCTTGGTTGCGTTCACCGTGCAAATAATCGCGAGTGCAGAAACTGCTGCAAAAATGAGCGATGCTGCGGTGATCTTTCCTTTACTGTATGTCATTAGTACCTCCAAATAATATATATAATTGTAGCATCCTCAGTTTTTGCTGTCTATAAACGGTACTGCATGAGGCATGGAATGCCAGATTTATTTTTAATTCACGCTGCGGTTTGTTTTAGTGCGCGGTGCCTGTTCATTTCTTCTTTATTTTTAGCGGACATTGACTTACAATAGAGTAATCCGGCGCTGCTGCCGGGAAAAATTGGAGGATTATTGATGAAGTTGATTCAAAAACAAGTGCTTGCAGCTGTTCTTGCTGCAGCATGTGTGCTGCCTGTAGCAGCCAAAAAGTACAAGGCACCGGCAATGAAACCGGCAAAATCAAATTGGGTTTTATATCTGCCGGGAAAGACGAATAAAAACGATGTTCAGAAAGATATGGCAAAATCAGGATGGGTGCTTGGCAGCGAATGGGCGAAGCACTTTGAATTTGCCGACAGCAATATGAACGGCGGAAAAGTGCTCCGCTTCAGCACGCTCGACGGCGCGCAGGATGCAATGATTCTGCCACTCTCCGGCAAAGAAAAGAAAGTCACTGTTATCTTCAAGGCAAAAGGCGCGAACGATCCTGACAACACTGCAAAAAAAACTCCGTTCGGTGCATTCTATTCATACGTGCAGAAGGGAAGCTGGCAGACGCTGCTCCGCCACAATTCTTCCAACCAGATTAAAGGCGAAAAAAATATGTCGCGCCTCAATCCCGACGATGTCGTGAGCGACTGGCATGACTTCCGCCTCGTGTTTGATATTCCGGATGACGGACCGGGAATGACGGCAACTGCTGTGATTGACGGAAAAGTACGTCATCAGGATCAGGCGAAACAGCGTGATGACTTTACTGCTCCGCTTAACTTTGATAAATCAGAAGCGCTGCTCGGCTATCTTACCGGCACAGGAAATTATCTTGAGTTCGGCGACAACGACGGAAGCACGAACGCGTTCGAGCGCTACGCATACATTCTCGTCGTCATCGACGAAGATGTAAGCAGCATGTCTCTTGAAGACATGGGAAAGAAAGTTGGTGCTGATCTTGTAACAAACCCTGTTACATCAAATGATCCGGGCCCGGTCTCAAAGAGACCTGCAAAGAAACCTGCCGGAATCAATATCATGGGACCGGAAGTTAATTCTGCTGATCCGACTTTCTACGACACATCAACAATTAACAACGGAAAGCTCAATCTCGACAAACTACCGTTCAGCCATGCAAAAGTTTCTGTTATCAACCGCACGCCTGCTGAAGAAAAAATTGCATTTGCAGCTACCGTTGATCCGAACGGAAGTGGCGCTAACGTTTATAAGACAATCGGCGAGGCAATCGCTGCAGTAAAAGAAGGCTCTGCAATCAAAGTGATGCCTGGTCTTTATTACGAAAAACTTGTCATCACAAAACCTGGCATCAGCCTGATTGGAACTGATCCGGCATCAACAATTATTTACGGCTATGAAGCAGACACCGGCGGAATCGACGGCAACATTCTTGTCGAAGTAAACTATCTGCCGAAAGATGCTGTAACAGAACCCGGCAAAGCAGCACCGATTCCTGATGCTCCTGCTGCAAATGCATACTTCAATGCAGAGAACATTACGTTCTACAACAAAGGTTATGAATGGAACAAACTGTGGGGCGGTGCAGAGCCGCGCTCAGTAGCGCTCGGCATGAAAGGCGTTGACCAGAGCTACATTAAGAACTGTATCTTTATGGGACAGCTCGATACAATGTACTTCAGAAGCGGCCGTGTTTACATGGAGAACTGCTTCATCGAAGGAACGGGCGACTACATCTGCGGAGGAGCAACTGTTCTGTTCGACAACTGCCAGATTTACACAAGAAGCGATGCTAACGGCGGAATCATCGTCGCGGCGGCTGGTGCAGACACCGGATACAAATCAACAGCAAAGTTTGCGAACGGATATGTGTTCCGCTCATGCAAGATTGAAGGACCTGCAAGTTTTGCCGGCGCAACAAAGAAAGTTGTAATCGGACGCGGCTCATGGGTTGGCGGCTCGGCAGTGGGCGACACTGTTCAGGCAAAGACAGTTTACATGAACTGCGCGCTCGACAACATTTTTGAGGCGAAGCCGTGGAATGACTGGGACAGCGTGAATACTGCAGCAAAGAGCTTCTTCCGCGAATACAAAAATACGGGAGCAGGCGCAGTTGTGAATGCAGACCGCCCGCAGATGACAGATGCTGAATACAAAGCAACATATTCATCAACGGAAAAAATTCTCGGATTCACTCCGATGATGAAATAATAACGATAGCAATGTTATTAAGATTCACTGATGTGAACTTGTAACTGAGTATCAAACGGCGGCAGTCAGATTTTTTTCTGGCCGCCGCTTTTTTTATTGCAGTATTCGACAAGCACAGCCATAAGCGCAACAATCGCAAGCAGAATAAGCGGGTACAGAGAAACACTTATGTGCGAAACAATAAAACCGGTGACAGGCGGCGTCAATGTGCTTCCGATGTATGCGCATGCCATCTGCATTCCCATAATCGACTGAGATACATTTGCGCCGAACCGTTCCGGAGTCTGATGAAGAAGAGCGGGGTAGATTGGAGCGCATCCGAGACCGATTATCATAAAGCCTGCTGCTGTTGCGAATTGATTTGCAGAAATAATAATAATGACAATCCCGCACGCAGCGAAAATCTGCCCGAGTCGTATCATGCTTTTGCTGCTTAATTTGACGCTCAAAAATCCGCTGATAAATCTTCCTGCTGTTATTCCCAGATAAAAAAGAGCGATGAACTTTGCTGCTGATTCAGTTGATATTCCTTTTTTTATAACCATATAGACTGCGCCCCAGAGTCCTGTCGTCGATTCGAGTGAACAGTAGCAGAAGAACGCTGCAAGAATTTGTTTTGCCTGCGGAAGCGAGAGAAGCTGTATCGGACTGAGATGAATTGATTTCGCGGGAGAGCTTGATTCCTGCTGGGAAGTATCTGACGGGATATCTTTTGCATTTGATTTTTCTGCGGGAATTGAAGCGTCATCACTTTTCTTTTTCCACAGCGGAAGAGAAATTAATAATAGTGATGCGAGCGCAATCTGAATAAACGAGATGATGCGGTAGCCGCTGTTCCATCCGCTGCGGGTGAGACATGCGCCCATAATGTACGGACCGATTGTTGCGCCCACTCCCCAGAAGCAGTGAAGCCAGTTCATGTGTCGTGCTTTGTAATGGAGAGCAACAAAATTATTAAGAGCAGCGTCTACAGAACCTGCGCCGAGTCCGTACGGAATAGCCCAGATGCACAGCTGGATAAATGAGTGAGAAACAGAAAATCCGAACAGTGCAGCTGCCGTCATGCCGACGCTTATTGCAGTAACAAGACCGGTGCCGAGTTTTCGCACAAGCCTGTCGCTGGAGAGGCTCGATATGATTGTGCATCCGGTTATAATCATAGAAATGATTCCTGCATACGAGACAGGCACGTTCAGTGAGCCGTACATGCTCGGCCATGCAGACCCAAGCAGCGAGTCGGGGAGTCCGAGACTGATAAAAGAAATGTAGATGATTGCAAGTAAAAGACTGATCATAGTGCTCTCCTGTCTTGTGCATGGCATTGTTTGTTCTATAATTATAAAAATAGCGCCATTGTTTGATTGTAACAATCATAATGTCGCCGTAAACTATAAGAATACCGACTAAAAAGGAGAAAATGTGCCTTCGTCATTATGTCCGCTTAATCTCGACCGGTCGCTTCATGAGCTTTGCCCGCACGGAACCGCGGATTTTCCGTGCGCCGCATACGATGAAACATATTCAGCCAAAACGGTATGTGAGTTCCCGTGGCACTGGCACGATGAAATCGAAGTGATTCATGTGACAAAAGGACGAATGGAAGTGCATGTTCCCGGAAAAAAAGTTTTTGTTTCTGCGGGCGGAAGTGTATTCATCAACTCAGGGATTCTTCATTACGGAAAATCGCCGTTGTGCACCATTCATTCGCTCGTGTTCAGTCCGCTTCTTGTGTCTGGCGCTGCCGGTTCTGCAATAGACACAAAATATATGCAGCCGCTTATTCACTATGCACCGCTCGACATTTTTGTTTTTGGGCAGGGGAGTGCTGATGAAGAAATAACTTCCTGCATTGAATTGTCGTGCAGCGCTCTAGCGAATGACGCGCCCGGTGCAGAATTTGCCGTGAGAGAAAATATTTCAAAAATATGTTTTGCGGTCTACAAAACATATAAAGATGAAATTGTGCTGCAGAAAAGCGGACCGGATACAGACAGCGTCCGCGTTCAGAAAATGATGTCATATATACATGAACATTTTTCGCAGCATTTGACTTTGGCGCAGATTGCATCCGCTGCAGATATAGGCGAGAGAGAAAGTCTCCGCTGTTTTAACCGGTCGATCCAGATTACGCCAGTCCAGTATCTTATCGATTACCGGCTGCGCGAAAGCGCATCTATGCTTGTTAAGAACAGCACAGAAACTATTTCGCAGATTGCACTCGACTGCGGCTTTGCCAGCCCCGCGAATTTTACGCAGCTGTTCCGGCGGATGTACAAATGTACTCCGCGCGAATACAGAGCGATGCATACATAATCAATGGCTGAACTGTTTTAAGAATTAATAAAGTGAATAGGATCTACACTTTACTTTTGAGGCGAAGTATGGATAAAAGAATAATTCATTTAGCAGAATTATTAATGATTGCTGTATGTGCTATTACTTCATGTAAACAGGATGATTCAAGCGATGAGCTTACGAACGGAACAACATCTTCGGGTACAAGTTCTTCGTCAGGTTCTACAATAACTGTTGAGTTCAAATCATCAATTGCAGGTTTGTGGAGCTACAATTCTTCTGATAAAGTTTATTATATTACCGGAATATCATACTGCAGTTCTCCTGCTGATACTTCGTATGAATCGATGGCATTGTTTGTACCTGCAGCTTATATGGATGCAACGGCAAATAGCGACGGAACATATACGTGTACTGTAAATTCGTCTGGTACGCAGGGGAGCTATACGGCTTCTACTGCGCCAATCGTTATGCCGGTAAATACTGCTGGATATTCAGCACAAACGCCGCTCACCTCTTATTCGAGTACAGTAGCAACATATACGGACGAAGGCTTTATTTATCTTCATGCAGGATGCCGCGGAAGAACTCACGGAGCACCAGCTGGCGTTACTGATTTAAAAGCTGCTGTTCGCTGTTTTCGCTATTTAAAGTCATCTCAGTCAAATTCCATTCCTGGAGACAGCGATCGTATTTTTGCTTTCGGACACAGTGGCGGCGGCGCGCAGAGCGCTGTTCTTGGAGCATCTGGCGACAGCAGTTTGTATACGCCATATCTTGAGGCGATCGGAGCTGTGACAGATTCTTCATACAGCGATGCAATTTGCGGAGCGATGTGCTGGTGCCCGATTACAAATCTTGATCAGGCGGATGGTGCCTATGAATGGAACATGGGGCTTACGCGCAGTAGTCTTGGAACTGCAGATAGTGCAATAAGCGAAGGTCTTGCTTCTTCATTTGCAGAGTATATAAATGACATCGGCTATACTGATTCATCTTATAATTCCGGTGAAGCACTGACCCTTTCGTCGACAAGTGACGGATATTATCAGGCTGGTTCGTATTATGATTACATACTCAGTATAATCAATACGTCGATTTCCAATTACAATTCTGATAACAGTGCTTCTGTGGAAAAAATTTCTTCGGTATCTTCATTTGCTTCTGCTTATAAAACTGCAGCGAAAGGTCTTGGCGCTTTCGATGATTACGACGGGCTATCGACAGCAGAAAATACATTAATGGGTATTTCCGGTACGGCAGGACATTTTGATGCATATCTTGAAGCTTTAGTTGATGCGAATGCATCATCGTATTCCAGCATATTTGCTTCTGACCTCGCTGCAACCGATTCTGTAGGAACTAGCGTCGCAACTCGTCTTAATATGTATACTCCGCTTTACTATCTTGTAGATAACAGTACGTATTACGGGGGATATGGTTCTTCTGCAATTGCAAAGTATTGGAGAATAAGAACGGGAATCGATCAGACGGACACTTCTCTTTGCACGGAAGTTGATTTATATCTTGCATTGAAGAAACTCGCTGATGCAGGAACAATTTCTTCTGTTGATTTTGCGACAGTGTGGGGACAAGGACATACTCAGGCTGAACGTACAGGCAGTGCATCCTCAAATTTTATTACATGGGTAGAAGGCTGCTGCGACTGATGATAAGCGGCCATGGATGGCTGCCCGCAGCAGAGCGAGAACCCCGGCGAGATAATTCTGCAACCGCGTGGACGCAGAATACTTTTAAAATGAAAAAGGCTTCAGCCTGTCTTGTATATACAAGACGCGGCGAAGCCTTTTTTTGAGGCAGTGTTCCGGACGGGAGCGCCTGCTTTTTTGGGTGTTTACTCTGCGTGTATCGACGTATTTTTTACGATAACGTCGTGCGCACTGCCTTCGTCTATTGTGACCTGTGACACGAGCGTGAGCTTTGCTTTTTCCTGCAGCTCTGCGATTGTGAGAGCGCCGCAGTTGCACATTGTGTGTGTGACTTTGCTTACTGTCATGGCGACGTTGTCGTGCAGGTGTCCTGCATACGGAACGTAGCTGTCGACGCCTTCCTCAAAGCTGAGTCCTTTTTTGCCGCCGAGATCATAGCGCTGCCAGTTGCGGGCGCGGTTGCTTCCTTCGCCCCAGTATTCCTTTACATAGTTGCCGTTTACAATGAGTTTGTTTGTGGGGCTTTCGTCGAAGCGCGCGAAGTAGCGTCCGAGCATCACAAAGTCTGCGCCCATAGCAAGCGCGAGTGTGATGTGGTAGTCGTGGACGATGCCGCCGTCTGAGCAGATCGGCACGTAGATTCCTGTCTTTTCGTAGTATTCATCGCGTGCTTTTGAAACTTCGATTGTTGCTGTTGCCTGTCCGCGTCCGATTCCTTTCTGTTCGCGCGTGATGCAGATTGAGCCGCCGCCGATTCCGATTTTTACGAAGTCTGCGCCGTTTTCTGCGAGGTACATGAATCCGTCGCGGTCGACAACGTTGCCGGCTCCGACTTTAATGTTCGGGAATTTTGCATGAAGGTCTTTGAGCGCTTTTGCCTGCCACTCTGAGTATCCTTCTGAGCTGTCGAGCACGAATACGTCTGCGCCAGCTGCGACGAGCGCGGGAACGCGTTCCATGTAGTCGCGGGTGTTGATTCCTGCGCCGACGATGTAGCGCTGCTTGCTGTCCAGAAGTTCGAGCGGGTGCGCTTCGTGTGTGCTGTAGTCTTTGCGGAATACGAGTGAAATGAGATGATTCTTGCTGTCGATAACAGGCAGCTGGTTGATTTTATTTTTCCAGATGAGTTCGTTTGCGTCTGAAAGAGAGATGCCGTCTTTTCCTGTGACGAGTTCTTTGAACGGTGTCATGTATTCGGAAACTTTTGAATTCGGTTTGCAGTGGTCGATGCGGAAGTCGCGGCTTGTGATGATTCCTTCGAGCTTGCCGTTTGCTGTTCCGTCTTCGGTGACGGCAACTGTTGAGTGTCCTGTGCGCGCTGAAAGCTCGACGACTTCTTCAAGTGTTGCGTCGGGGCGGATGTTTGAGTCCGACGTGACGAATCCTGCTTTGTATGCTTTGACGCGGGCAATCATTGCAGCCTGATTTTCGATTGACTGGCTGCCGAATATGAAGCTGATTCCGCCTTCCTTTGCGAGTGCAATGGCGAGTTTGTCGTCTGAAACTGCCTGCATGACTGCGGAAACCATCGGTATGTTCATGTACAGGTCGCTTTTATTGCCTGCTTTTTTGTTGAATTTTACGACGGGCGTACGAAGTGAGACGCGCTCCGGTATGCAGTCGGCTGATGTGTAACCGGGCACCAGAAGGTACTCGCCGAATGTGTGTGAAGGTTCTTCAAAATAGTATGCCATCGCTTAACTCCTGATAAAATATAATGGGATAGTATAAGAAAATACGGCGTGTCTGTCAAACTGCGCCAGGGATTGGAGGGGCGCCGCAGGCGTTGGAAGACGGCGGACGGCGCGGAGCGGCGGCTGGCGTCTTCCAATGAAGCGCGGAAGCGCGCAACCCCGCAAAGCCCGGCCCGCAGAATGCGGGAGGCGCCCGTTATTTTTATTGTTTATTTTATAAATAATGTTCTATAATAATCGAACATTTCTTTAATGCTTAAAGGAGCTTTTATATGAAAAAGATTCTGATGGCGATTGCTTTCTGCGCTGTGCTGCCGGCTGCTTTTGTTGCCGCACAGTCAAAGGCAATTGATGCCAACGAAAAAGTTGAAAAAGTGGAAGCGATAACTTCTGTCGCAAACACGAAGGGAACAAAGCTGTATGTTGTGGGTGATTCTACGCTCAGCTCGTTCAATGATCCGTATTTTTATCCGCGCTACGGTTACGGCACGAAGCTGCAGGATTTTCTCGATGCTAAAAAAATCGAGGTAATCAATCTTGCAATGAGCGGACGTTCTTCTCTCAGTTTTCTGACTGAAGCAAACTATCAGACGCTCAAGACAAATATTAAGAAAGGTGACTATCTGCTTATCGGTTTTGGCCACAACGACGAGAAGGCAGAGCAGAGCCGCTATACGAATCCGAACGGTTCAAAGGAAGACAAAGGTTCTTTCAAAAATGTTCTGTATGAAAATTACATCAAGCTTGCGCTCGACAAAAAAGCGACTCCGATTCTCGCGACTCCGATTGTGCGCCGCGCGCCCGGAAAATCATATGACGGTTCGTTTGTTCATGTGACGAATGACCAGCCCGGATTCCCCGGCGGAGATTATCCGAAGGCTATCCGCGATCTTGGCAAGGAATGCGGAATTGCTGTTGTAGACAACACTGCGATGACAAAGGCTTTGTATGAGAAACTCGGCGACGACGGAACTATCAAGCTTCATGCATGGATTTCCAACAAACCGGCAACGGTAGACAACACGCACCTGAACACATATGGCGCTTCTAAAATTGCATACATGGTTGTAAAAAGCATTGCGTCTCAGGACAAAAAATTTGCTAAGCTCGTAAAAGCTGATGCTGCTGAACCGACGGAAGCAATTCTTGTTAAGAATCCTGCGTACATTATTCCGACATACGCTCCGTTTGATCCGACGACTGATGCAAGCGCAAACTTTAAGACAACTGCGCCGTGGTACGGAACGGTGTTCGGCGATATGGGCGGTCCGGAAAAAATTGCTAACCCCGATGTATATGAAATTGTTGAGAACGGCGGAAAGGTGACGATGCACTCTGGTGCAAAAGACGGCAGCGTGAGCGCAGGCAAAATTGCCAGCGCAAGCGACGGCCTCGCATTCTACTTCCAGCAGGTGCCGGCAGGAAAAGACTTCGTGATGAAGGCAACTGCAAAGCTCCTTAACGCAGGAAAGAACAATCAGGTGAGCTACGGAATCATGGCCCGCGACGACGTGTACATCGACAAATTCGACAACTCGATTCACTCGAACTACGTTGCATGCGGTCCGATCGGTCTTGCTTCCGACGTGTTTACAACATCGTTCAGCCGCATCGACGGAACGCTCGACAAGAGCCACACAGCTGCTGTTGAGAAGATGCCTGCAAAGGACACTGTCGTTGATCTTACTATTTCGCGCAAAGGCGACGAGTACACTGTCCAGTACGGAAAGGAAGCTCCTGTTACGTACAAAATGACAATGAATGATATCGACAAGGACTTCGACTATGTGGGACTGTACACTGTACGCTCTGCATGGGTTGAGTTCTCAAATGTTTCGCTCGAAGTAAAGTAATAAATATACGTTTTCATTGAACTAAACGTATAATTATGCTACACTCAAGCCCGTTGTACGATGAGTACGGCGGGCTTTTTTTTGCCCGGCGCGAATCACCGCAAATACCGTTTGATTTGGGGGACTTTCATGAAGGTCGTTGTTATCGGTGCCCAGTGGGGTGATGAAGGAAAAGGCAAGATTGTTGACTATCTCGCCGAAAATGCAAAATATGTCGTCCGCTATGCGGGCGGTCCGAACGCCGGCCACACAATCGTCGTTGACGGAAAGCAGTTTGCTCTGCATCAGGTTCCGTCGGGAATCCTCTATCCTGAAAAATCGGTATTCCTCGGTGCCGGCATGGTAATCGACCCCGAAGCTCTTTTCGCTGAGCTCAAGATGCTCAAAGACAACGGCATCAACTGGGAAGGACGCGTGTTTATTTCTGACCGCGCGCACATCATTCTTCCGCGCTACCGCCAGATGGACAAAGACAGAGACGCAGCGCGCAAACGCCCGATTGGTACGACTGGACGCGGAATCGGCATAGCATACGCAGAAAAAGCTGAGCGCGACGGACTGAGACTTGCTGACCTTGACTGGTCTGAAAAAATGAGCGAGTTTGACGGCGAAGACAAAGCATATCTTGATAAATATAAAGATCAGCTTCTGAGCATGAGAGTTGACCTGACGCAGAAAATGCACGAGTTTAAAAAAGAAAACATTCTGTTCGAAGGTGCGCAGGGCGCTATGCTCGACATCGACAGCGGAACATATCCGTACGTAAGCTCCGGCGCTTCATGCGCGGCAGGTGCAGCTACCGGATGCGGAATCGGACCTCACGATCTTAATAAGATTCTCGGTGTATTCAAAGCATACGAGACTCGCGTTGGCAACGGACCGATGCCAACTGAATTTAACAACGACAGCGAAGGCGAGCTTTGCAAATACGTGCGCGACACAGGACGCGAGTACGGTGTTACAACCGGACGCGCCCGCCGCTGCGGTTACCTCGATCTCGTTGCTCTCCGCTATGCATGCCGCGTAAACTCAATCGACAGCCTCGTTCTGACTCATCTCGATATCTACGATACGATGGATCAGATTGAAGCATGCGTTGCATACGACATTGACGGAAAAATCGTTACAGACTTCCCAGCAAATGTTGAGGCAATGAGCAAGGCAAAGCCGATTCTCGAGAAATTCGACGGCTGGAAAACAAGTCTGAAAGAATGCCGCAGCTACGGCAAACTCCCGAAGAACGCAAAGAAATATGTTGAATATATCGAAGGATATGTTCAGACTCCGGTCGGAATCATTTCTGTTGGATACGAGCGGAACGAGACATTCATCCGTAAGAATCCTTGGAAATAAAAACGACATCCCTGTCGTTTTTATTTCCTGACACAACTGCGAAGCAGTTGTGTTGATGATAAGAACGCAGTACAGGGACGCGCCCTCCTGGCGCTATGTTTGACAACTGAAAAAAGCTTCTGCTTTATGGGCGGAAGCTTTTTTTGTGCTACAATGATTTTATAGAGGTCTTTATGGAATCTATTAAAGATTTAGGCCAGTACACATTTCCGGCGCTGCTTGCGAATGCCGTTAAAAAATTCGGCGACAATCCGGCGCTTTCATTTGTAGATGGTGAACCGGTGACATACAAGGCGCTTGCGGCGAACGTGAGCACTGTGCAGAAAATGCTGATAGGACTTGGACTGCATAGCGGCAGCAAAATCGCGATTTACAGCGGAAGTATGCCGAACTGGGGCGCTGCTTTTTTTGCAATTGTGAACAGCGGCGCAATTGCTGTTCCGCTCCTGCCTGACTTTAGCGCTATAGAAGTGGAGTCTGTGCTTGGGCACTGCGGAGTTGACGCTCTGTTTGTTTCCGCGCGCTTGTACGAGCGTATTTCTTCTCTGAATGAAAAACTTCCGCCTGTAATAATTCGTACAGATGACTTTTGTATTCTGCGCGGCGGAGAAGTCGTAGCAAAGATTGCTGCTGCTAAAAATCTTGTTTCGTTTTCAATTAACGAAGCGCTTGCGGAAAGCTCCGTAAAGTCAGAAATGGAAAAAGCTCCGGTTAATACGACTGGTGTTTTTGCGTCAGATTTTTCAATTGTGCATTTGCCGGAATTTAAAGTTGATGAAAACGATACTGCTTCAATCATTTATACTTCGGGAACAACGGGACGGAGCAAAGGCGTTGAGCTTTCGCATAAAAATCTTGTGTGGAATGCAGTGCAGTGCCAGACTGTGCACCGCGTGAACTGTCTGGATCGCTGTCTTTCTTTTTTGCCGCTTTCTCATGTGTATGAATTCACTATTGATTTTACGATGCAGATTATGAACGGCGCTTGTGTCTATTACCTCGGCCGGCCGCCTACAGTTTCTGCGCTTCTTCCTGCCTTTGCAAAAGTGCGCCCAACAATCGTATGTGCAGTTCCTATCATTATGGAGAAAATTTGGAAGAATAAGGTTCTCCCTGAAATCGAAAAAAATAAAATTATTAACAAACTCTACAAGATGCGTTTGTTTAAATTAATAATTAACCGCAAGGCCGGGAAAAAACTACGGACAATGTTCGGTGGCCGTCTTCAGTTCTTTGGAATTGGCGGAGCAAAAGTTGATACGACAGTTGAACATTTTATGAAAGACGCAAAGTTTCCTTATGCGATTGGCTATGGTTTGACGGAAACATCTCCTCTTATTGCAGGCTCCGGCCCGTCTATTACTTTGCCTGGAACAGTAGGTCCTGTCATGGATGGCGTTCAGATGAAGATACTTGATCCTGACCCTAAGACACACATTGGAGAAGTAGTCGTGCGGAGCCCGAGTGTTATGAAAGGCTACTACAAGGATTCTGATCTTACAGCGAAATCATTTACAACAGAAAGCGATTCCTGCGGTGCCGGCTGGTTCAAAACAGGTGATTTGGGAACGTATGAAAGAAAAAAAGGACTGATGCGTCTTTCGCTTAAAGGAAGAAGCAAGAATATGATTCTTGGTCCTGCGGGTGAAAATATTTATCCGGAAGATATAGAGTTTGTTTTGAATCAGCATCCGCTTGTGTCGGAATCTCTTGTTGTGGAAGACAAAGGAGGACTTGTTGCGCTCGTTCATATCGATGAAGAGAAGCTCAAGGCAGAGGCGCAAAAGCATGGTGATATCATCACTAATATTCAGGAAGTTGTAGCGTATCAGCAGCAGGTTATTCTCGGTGAAATTCAGTTCTTTGTGAACAGCAAGGTGAACAAAGCATCGCATATCAATAAAGTTGAGAATGTAGATGAGTTCGAGAAAACTGCGAGCCAAAAAATAAAGCGATTCCTTTACAGCCGGAAATCAAATGATGAAAAGAAAAAATAAGTAATGTCAGTACAGGCAGAAGTATGTAACAGTGCGCAATTAGAACAATTCTTTTACTTTCTGCTTGAACTGATTGCCGCGGTCAAACTCGTTCGCAAACATTCCGAACGATGTTGCGCCGGGGCTGAATACGACAACCTGTGTGCCGGAAATCTTATGTGCATTGTATGCAACTGTAATGTCATCTTTTACAGCAGACAGCATTTCGTCAAGTGAATTGTACGGTCCGTTCCATGCGATGTGGCGGCCTGTGAAAAGCGGAATCAGTTTGTCTGTTGCGCTGCCGGCGAGAAGATATACAGCTTTCGGCGGTATGTCGTGAATGCCTGTAGCCTGAAGTTCATTTGCGAGCGGAGAAAGGTCGAGCCCTTTGTCGGTGCCGCCTGAAAGAAAATACACCGGCTGCCCGAATGACTGGCTTGCTTCTGCCGCAGCTTCGGGAACTGTGGCGCATGAGTCGTTGTAGAATTTGACGGTGAGAGCAGAATCTGATTTTGCAGCAGTCTTTGATGCATTCTTTTCGCTGAGTGTCCATGTGTGGAAAAATTCGAGCCGGTGTTCTATGCCGCTCCATTTGCCAAGAATATCGATTGTCTGTTCCGGCGCGACTCCCATTATTTCCATGACGAGCGCTGCATTCAAAACATTCATGCGCATGTGCTTTCCGGGAACATTAAGCGTTTTGAGAATTGTGTCTGTTGTTTTTCCGTGAGTGCGTGCGTATGTGCTTAACAACTTGTCGGGAAGGCGCGCAATTCCTGTGCCGTCTTTTTCCTGATAGACACCGCATACTCCCGCGGCAAGTTTTTTTGTGCTGTAGCGGAGCACTGTGCCCGGTGTCTCCGCAGCAAAGACATCACCCCAGTTAGAAATGAGTGTGCCGCCGTCTGCGGAAGGATCGTCCTCTGCGTCGAGTATTGTGTAGTCACTTTTTGTCTGATCTGCATAAATAAGTTTCTTATCTGCAACGTATGCAAGCATCGAGTGATAGAAGTTCTGATGATCGGGAATAATTTTTGTGATAATAGCGATGTGCGGCTTCAGCGTGCCGCGTCCGCGCATGTCTGCAAGCTGCCACGATGAAAGCTCAAGCACGACTGGTGTTGTGCCGTCTGTCTGATCGAGGAATGTGAGCGGGCTGACGGTGATGTTGCCGCCTAAGAATGACTTGAATCCTGCCTGTGTGAGTCCGTAATGAATTGCGCTTACGGTTGATGATTTTCCCTTGCTTCCCGTTACGGCAATCACCGGCGCTTTTGTGAACGCGAGGAACAGGCTGATGTCTGTCTCAATCGCTTTCGCTGCCGCAAGGTATTTGTTGCCGTCATATTTGACGCCGGGGTTTTTAATCACGACATCTGCGTTTGCAAAGTCTTCGATTCTATGCTGTCCGAGAACATAAGAGAGTCTGCTTTTATCGAGCGATTTGTCTTCTGAAAGCGACTTGATTGTAGGCGCGAGATCCTGTGCGCTCTTCATGTCTGTTGCAACAACGTATGCGCCGTGCTGGAGGAGAAAACGGACTGCAGCTTCTCCGCCGCCGTTGAGACCGAGTCCCATCACGGTGACGTGCTTGCCGTTAATGTCTGCCGGAGATTTGAATACACACCCTGCGGGATATGTGTGCGGTACGGGCGGTAACTGTTCGTCAGACATAAAGACCTCCTTAACAAGTCAAAACAAGAAATCTCTTAACAAAATTAACAATTTTATTCTTCGTCAGAACGCGATGTCTGAAGAGAACGTGTTGCTTTAAATCTGAGCATTGCTTCCTTGAGCAAAAGCTCCGTCAGTTCTGTGAACTTGAGTCCGGCAGCTTCGCACAGTTTGGGGAACATGCTGATTGATGTGAATCCCGGAAGCGTGTTTATTTCATTCAGATACAGCGTGTTTGTATCGCGGTCAATAAAGAAGTCGACGCGGCTCAGACCGCTTGCATCAAGCGCTTTGTATGCAGCGGCTGCTATTGTGCGCACTTTTTCGAGCATTGCTTTGTCCAGGTCTGCAGGAATTTTAAGCGCGGCGCCGTTCGGATCGTTGTACTTAGCGTCGTAATCATAGAATGTATGAGTCGGGGCGATTTCGCCGGGAATGTATGCGGTTACAGCTTCTGCTTTATCTTCGCCGCCGTCTGTTGTTGCGTTGCCGGTGACGCTGCACTCGACTTCGCGCGCATTGATTGCTTTTTCAACAAGAACTTTGTCGTCCCAGCGGAATGCGTCTGCAAGCGCGCCGTTCAGTTCTTTCATGTTCTTTGCTTTTGAAGCGCCGTCGCTTGAGCCTGCTGAGCATGGTTTGACAAAAAGCGGAAAGCTGAGTTTTGCAACTGTATCCTCGAGAATCTTGTCATATTTTTTTGAGTCAGCGAGATCGCTTCTTCTTACGCAGACATACGGCACAACGGGAAGACCTGCGTTTTCCCAGACAGCCTTTGTTTTTTCCTTGTCCATAGTGACTGCGCTTGCCATAACACTGCAGCCGACATACGGAAGTTCTGCCATTTCAAGAAGTCCCTGAATCGTGCCGTCTTCGCCGAATGTGCCGTGAAGTGCGGGGAATACAACGTCGACAGGAATTGATTTTCCGCCGACCATGATTGCTTTTTTTGAGCCTCCGCCGGGCAGAATCGAAACTGCGCGGAACGGATCCTCTGTAATTTTAAGAGCGGCTTTCGTGTCGCGGCGGATGCGCGCAAGTTCTGTATAATCCTGAAGGAACCAGCGTCCGTCTTTTGTAATGCCAATCAGAATAATCTGATGTTTTGACGCATCGATTCCGCGCGCGATTGAAGCAGCAGATATCAAAGATATTTCATGCTCTCCAGATTTTCCGCCGTATATAATTGCAATAGTCATATAATTAATTCCCCTCTAATCATCTTACTGCTTATTAATTTTTGCCAAAGCCCATTTCTGCAAGCGCTTTTTCTGCTTCGGCAATTTCATCATACGGCATCACATGGTCTTTATAGATGATGCTGTTCTCGTGTGATTTTCCGAGCAGCAGAACGATGTCGTCTTTTTTTGCCATCTTGAGCGCAGTGCGGATTGCCTTCGGGCGGTCAGGAATGATGAACATATCTTCATCAAGTTTCTTGCCTTCTTTTTTAGCGCCTTCTGCAATCTGTGAAAGAAGAGCTACTGAATCTTCTCCGCGCGGATCTTCGTCTGCGAGAATAACAATATCGCAGAACTTAGCTGCAACTTCACCTTGAAGCGGACGTTTCTTTGTATCGCGCTCTCCGCCGGAACCGAACAGACATATCATTCTGCCGTGGCAGCGTTTGCGGATTGGCGGGAAAATTGTTTCAAATGATGAAGGCGTGTGCGCATAGTCGACAATCAGTTCGAACGGCTGGCCTTTGTCAATCACTGTCATGCGTCCTTTTACGGGGATGAGTTTTTCGACCATCGGCGCAAGCTCTGAAAGCGGTGTAGACGTGAGACGTGAAACTGCAATCATCGAAGCCATGATGTTGTATGTATTGAATGCGCCAGGCAGCTGGGATTTTACATGAATCACTTCGCCCGGAAGCGGCTTCTGCTGTTTGTCGACGACAGCCGGTTCAGTCATGCTGAATGAAAGACCGTATCGCGCGCTCGCAATGTTCCGTGCCATGACGTACGGAATACCGGAAGGAATTGCCGGCAGCGGTTTTGCGTCGGCACCAGTTTCGGCAGCAGCTTTTCCTGCTTTGCCTTCTGTGGTGAATCCGAGAACGGGCTGTTTTGTGCAGGCGATAAAATATGTCGCAGCAGGATCCTCAAGATTAACAATTCCGAATGAAGGTACTTTCACTTCTTTTCCGAGGATTGTTTTTACATGGTCGTGCTCATCGAGTTTGCGGAACAAGTTTGCCTTGTCGCTTTTGTACTGCTCGTACGTTCCGTGGAACTCAAGATGCTCGAGCGTAACGTTCATGAAGATTCCGCAGTCGTAGCGCACGCATCCGACTCTGTTTGTTCTGATTGAAAGTCCGTGTGATGATGATTCCACAACAGCGTATTCGCATCCGTTCTTTACCATTTCAGCAAGATGGTGCTGGATGATTGGAGCTTCGGGTGTTGTCTGGTGCTGCGGATTTGCAACTGCGTCGCCGCCGAGTGAATACTGAACAGTAGAGATAAATCCCGCTTTGTGTCCTGTTAAGCGGAGCAGCTGCCAGATAAAAGAGACAGTTGAGCTTTTTCCCTCTGTGCCTGTAACACCGATGACAGCAAGATTTTTTGAAGGGCTGTCGTAGAATGCATCTGCAACAGGAGCCATGACGAAACGAGCGTCTGCAACTTTTACAAACGCGATGCTTTCCTTGCGTGCCGTAAGTTCCGCAGAAATTGCGGCTTTAGTTTCATCGTCAAAAGAATCCTGGAAAATAATTGCGGCGGCTCCTGCTTTGAGTGCTGCCGGAATAAAAACATTGCCCGTAGTATGAGTGCCGGGCAGGGCGAAAAAGAGTGAATTTTTTGTAACTTCGCGTGAATCGAACACAAGACTCGTAATAACAGGATCGAGTCCGAGTTGAGAAGCTGCTGCTGTTTCGCCGTCGCCAAGAACATTTTTGTGTTCAATGACGTTTAAGAGCGTAGAAAGTGCTTTTTTCATAGCGGATATTTTACTCCGAATGAAGAAATTCTACAATAGAAACGAAAAATCTGATATACTATCTGCATGTACGAAGTACGTGTTGAATATGAATTTTCAGCGGCTCATTTCCTCCGCGATTACCATGGAAAGTGCGAGAATCTCCACGGACACAACTATAGAATCCGTGCTCATGTTATTGGACGTGTGCTTGATGAAGGCGGAATGCTTGTTGACTTCACTTCGCTGAAAGGCGCGCTCAAGGAAGTGTGTGATAAAATCGACCACACGAATCTGAACGACATTGCTGAATTCGAGCAGAATCCAAGCGCAGAGCGGATTGCGAAGTATATTTACGAAAATATGATTTCATCATTGACGCAGCATCACGTTGATCTTTCCGGAAAAATTGAAGGAAAGGCAAAGCTGTCTGCAATCGACGTATTCGAGACAGACCGCAACCGCGCAACTTATTACGCGTAACTGTTAATCTGCTGACTTGTACTGCAGCACCCAGCGCTGAACAGGCGCGCGCCAGTCGTCGTCGTTGCATCCCTCAAGCAGCAGACGCTCATACATAAACGAAATGTGATTCACAATGGCGTCTCTGTCTTCGAGCTTTATGTCAGTGGCATTTTTGAACAAATCATTGATGAACTGAATCGCGTCTGTCGGAGTGAACAGCTCTGGAACAAGACGCGTCATCATATACAGCGCTGCCGGAATGCAGTTGACGCTGTGCTGCTTAATGTACAGAACAGTCTCACCGATTGATACGGCGCCGTTGTATAATTCTTTGTTCCACTGGTCGCATTCCTGCTGCGTAAAATGCTCGCGCTTGAACAAGTCGCGGTAATAAGAATACACAAGAACAACAATCGCAATGTGGAGACTCGGCACGCACAAATAATGCGGATCAGCTCTGTGAATTTGACGGAACTTCTTTGTTTCGCGATAGTCAGGACGGTTTGTTGTTGTCATCCTGAACTTGTACATGCGGCTTGCTTCTTTGTATGTCCGTGTTATCAGAATGAGCCATTCGCGGATGAACTTCATTGACTTGTGAGCGCCGTACCGCTCAATGAGCATGTCGAGCGGTCTGATCCAAAAATTAATAAAATCAAGATATGTATCAACGCGCTCCGGTGTGAACGGAACTTTTTTGTCGAGCGGATGATCGACATGAATAATCGGAATATGGATGATATGCCATTTTTCAAGGAACTGGAGAAGAAAAAAATCATTGATAACAGTCGCAAAGAACGGATAGACAACAGGAATTGTTGTGAACCGGAACGGAATGTTCATGTAGCATTTTGCGACCTTAAAACTTGCAAGCGGGCGGCCTGAGACTTTTGCAATTCTCTTTGCTTCGCGCGAAGAACTGTTATTTTTCACCGAAAACTTCCTTTGCAATAGCAACTGATGTCATCGCATCTTTTGCATAATAATCAGCTCCGATTTGAAGCGCGTAGTCTGCAGTGAGAACCGCGCCTCCTGCCATGACTTTGCACGTCCGTCCTTTTTCAGAAAGCGACTTGCGAAGCTGTATGATTGTCTTTTCCATGTTGCCGACAGTCGTTGTCATAAGAGCGCTCAGACCGACAAGCTTAATATTTTTTTCGATTACAGTCTTAATAATGACATCAGACGAAACATTTTTTCCAAGGTCGATGACAGTGTAGCCGTAGTTTTCGAGCAGCGCGCGCGTGATGTTCTTGCCGATGTCGTGAATGTCGCCGTAGACTGTTGCCACAACAATAGTGCCGAGACTTTTCTGCGTCTTTCCCGTTGCGGCGAGATGCGCCTTAATAACTTCGAATGCCTTGCCGACAGTCTCAGCGCTGAGCAGAAGCTGCGGAAGAAATTTCGTGCCTGTTTCAAAATCGTGTCCCACGATGTCGAGCGCAGGAACAATGCATCTGTTTATTATCGTGACTGAATCAGCGCCGCCAGCGAGCAGTTTTTGCGCCGCATCAGCTGCCTGGTCCTTAAAACCTTTGCATATGATTTCGCCGAGCGCGCGTTCGTCGGGCGACGCGTCTGCGGGAAGTGCAGGCGCGTGTGCCGGATTAACAGCCTGTGTCTGCTGAGCAGACGAAAGTGTCGTATCAGCGGCTTGCGCTTGCTGTGCAGACGCGTGTGTAGTGTCAGCGGCTTGCGCTTGCTGTGCAGACGCGTGTGCCGTATTAACAGCCTGTGCTTGCTGTCCTGACACCGGCGCGGCTGTTCCTGTATATTTTTCGATGAATTCGAGACAATTTTCGTCGAATCCTGCGAGCGCGCGGTAGCCGTCGTATGTTTCCATCATCGGTTCGCTCAGCGGATTGATGATGCATGCGTCGAGACCTGCGAACAGCGCCATTGCAAAGAAACGTGAGTTGATAATATCGCGCCGCGGAAGACCGAAGCTGATGTTCGACACGCCGAGCACAAATCGCAGTCCCTGCGCGCCGAATTCGTTCCGCAGCAATGCGATTGCGCGCGGTGTTTCCAGCGCTTCTTTCTGCTGCGAGCTGACAGTGAGTGTAAGAGTGTCTACAAGAATATCGCGCGGCTCAATGCCGTACTTTGCAGCTTCCTTAATAATTTTGCGCGCAACAGATGCGCGTCCTTCCGCAGTCGGCGCAATGCCGTTTTCATCGATGCAGAGAGCGACGACAGAACCGCCATAATGTTTAATCAGCGGGAATACGCGGTCCATCACTTCTTTTTTACCGTTCACACTGTTTACAAGAGCTTTGCCGTTGTAATAGCGGAGCGCTTTTTCGAGAACAGACGGCTCGCTTGAGTCAATCTGGAGCGGCGTGCTGAATGTGCTCTGAATTGTTTTAACAGCGCGCACCATCGTTGCCGCTTCGTCAATTCCTGGAAGACCAACGTTAACATCGAGCAGCTGTGCGCCCGCATGAATCTGACTTTCCGCTTCGCCGAGAACAAAGTTCATGTCGCCGGCAAGAAGCGCTTCCTTGCATTTCTTTTTGCCGGTCGGATTAATCCGCTCGCCGATAATCTGCGGTCCGGCGCTTCCGCCAATCTGCACCGTGCGGTTGTAAGAGCACACGCATGTGTCATTTTTTTTCTGTACGGGAGCAGACGGCTTCATCGCGCTGAGCATTTGCACCATCTTTTTAATGTGTGCGGGAGTTGTGCCGCAGCAGCCGCCGAGAACACATACGCCCTCGCGCCTGTTTGCTTTCTGTGCCGACGCGAACTGCGCAGGCGTTACAAGATACACTGCGTGTCCGTCCTTAACAATCGGGAGACCAGCGTTCGGCTGTACAAGAACAGGCTTGTGCGCATACAAACAGAACTGGCGCGCAAGCTCAGCATCTTCTTCAAGCGAGCCGCCGCAGTTGAATCCGAGCACGTCGACGCCGAGCGCTTCAAGATATGCAACACATGTCCGCACATCTGCGCCGGTAAGCGTGCGCAGCGTATTCTGGAATGTGCACGAAGCGACAACAGGCAGCTTTGTATTTTCCTTTACAGCAAGAATTGCGGCCTTCATTTCGTACAAGTCGCTCATCGTTTCGATGATTGCAAGATCTGCGCCGGCTTTTTCCGCGGCAACACATGCTTCTTTATAAGCACCGTAAGCTTCATCAAACGAAAGATCACCCATCGGCTCAAGAAGCCGTCCTATCTGACCAGTGTCCCATGCGGCAAAGTGAGTTCCTGCGCTTCCTTTGATGCCGGTCTTGCGATCAGCAGCTTCTTTTTCCGTAATCGCCGCGCGCATGATTTTTATTCCGGCGGTTACGTATTCCGCGCATGAGTATGATGCCGTGGAAAGCTTGAGCGGATTAGCGCCGAACGTATTTGCGGTGATGACATTAGAGCCGGCGTCAAGATACTGACGGTGAATAGAATTAATAATTTCCGGGTGAGTTATGTTCAAGTCTTCCGGAATAACATAGTCCGTTACACCGCTTGCCTGAATCATCGTGCCCATGCCGCCGTCAAAAAAAACAGGCAGACCGCGTGCTATGCGGTCAGAAAAAAATTTTCTAAAGTCAGAACGATGTGATTTTTTTACAGCCACGTTATGCTCCAATCACACCGTTTGTTGCGGCGATAATGCTGTCAACATTTTTCATAATTGCCTGCGCCACCCACGGCTTGTTCATCGTGTAGATATGAATGCCGCGCACACCGTTGCTTATCAAGTCAATCACTTGGTCAGTAGCGTATGCAATGCCAGCCTGCTTCATTGCGTCAGGACTGTCGCGGAACCGGTCGCATATAGCAAGCAATTTGCGCGGGATATATGCGTTCGAAAGCATGACCATCTTATTAACCTGCGCTGCATTAGTAATAGGCATAACACCGGCGAGCACCGGCACATGAATTCCAGAAGACTGAAGCCTGTACAAAAAACTGTAGAGCATGTCATTGTCAAAAAACATCTGCGTTGTTAAGAAATCAACGCCTGCGTCAACTTTGTGCTTAAGATTTTCAATGTCAGTATCTCTGTTCGCGCTTTCAGGATGACCTTCAGGATAACATGCGCCGCCAACACAAAAGCCGGCTTTTTTAAGAAGAGGCACAAGATCAGAAGCGTGCGTGAGTCCGGACGGAAACGGATTCTGCCCTTCGGGAAGATTCTGAGGCAGGTCTCCGCGCAGTGCGAGCACATTATGAATGCCGCGCTGCTTTAATTCCGCAATGTTCGAGTCAATCTGCTCCATCGACGAGCCGACACATGTTAAATGCGCGAGCGCAGTCACATTATTTTTTTCGATTTCGCACGCAATATCCGCAGTGCTCGTTCTCGTTGAACCGCCCGCACCGTACGTGATGCTCATAAAGTCAGGATGAAGAGCCGCTAGCTCGCGAGTCGTTTCGCGAACCGATTCAAAAGCGTCCTGTTTTTTCGGCGGGAAAATTTCAAACGAAACGGTAACTTTTTTTTGTGAAAGAAGCTGACTTATATTCATGCGGACCTGCGCTTGTATGTAAACTTTAACTTATCATATATAGAACGGCTTCAATTTTCAAGACAGAGTAAAAGAGGGGCGGCGTCCCGCCCCTGGTTCGCATTCACGAACGTGCGTTCGTGCTTGCTCACACACCCCACTGTGCGGGGACACCCCGCAACGCCCCGTTCACTGGTCTTTCATCAGCTCGTCGAGCTTTTTCATTTTTTCATCATCGAGTGAGACGCGCAGATTTTTTTCGTGAGTAGGAAGAACAAGTCCTTTTGGGCCGTCTTTTGCGCGGCGCAGAAACTTAACCTGCGTATAGTACAAATCAGCAACTCCGTTTTTGCGCGCCTTTGAATGATAGACTGCAAGATTTCCTGCGTACAAAAGAATGTCGAGCGGTACTGTTTTCCCGGCGCGCGCTTTTACAAATACGTAACCGCCTGCAAAGTCGCGCGTGTGGAGCCAGAGGTCTGGTCCTTTTACATAGTGGCGCAGAAGCTCGTCGTTTTCGTTTGCATCGCGTCCAACGAGAATTATCCATCCGTCTATTTCGCATCCCAGTCCGGGGTGCGTTTTCTTTTCCTGCTGCTTTGGCTTTGAATCGCGTCTTAAAAGCTGTTCGAGCTTGAGCGGATTCTGTTCGCGGCGCATTGCCGTGTACTGGTCCTCAAGCTCTGCAAGTTCTTTTTCGGCAAGCGCTATGTCGTGGTCGAGGTCTGCAATTCCGCCTGTCTCTTTTTTATATGTCTCGTAGTAGACTGCTGCGTTTTCCTGCGCGTTTTTTTTCGGGTCAATTTTAATGCGTATCAGTTTTCCTGTTTCGTAATCGGTGCACTCAAGAAAATTCGCAGTGCCGTCAATCTGATAGCCGAACGAAAGTATGAGGTCTCCCTGATGCTTCCACTGCGCTGCGTTTGCAAACGAATCTCTTTTTTCACGAAGCCTGTCGAGCGCTGCCTGCTGGCGGCTTTTGTGGCTTTCGTACCATTTCTGCGCCTGGTCTGCCAGTGATTCGAGCGACGTTGATGACGCGTGCTCGCTGTACCAGAGGTCAACTTTTTCGTTGAATGAAAGAGGCGCGTCATCGGGATGCTGCTGTGAATATGATTCCTGAATTTCGTCGAATGTCCGTACCGGCCACTCGCGCTGGACCTTTGTTACTGTCATCGTTCCATCTGAGCTGCTGCTTGCGTCATTTGTTGTTCTTGCCGCGGGCAGCTCGAAGTGTTCGCCTGTCATTTCTTTTTTAGCCGGACGGCGGTAGAAGGAATCGAGAATTGTGTCGTTCGTGTCGCACAGAAAAATATTTGCGGCGTTGCTCCAGAGACGTATGTACAGCGTGTACGATTCTGTGCTGCCAGAGTCAGCTGATGATGCATCATCGGTTTCAGTTTTTATCACGCTGTTTACGTTGGATGATTGTGCTGCTGTTGCTTTTTTGTCAGCTACTTTCTTGAGCTTTTCTGTCGCAGCGGGAAGAATAAAAATTTTTCCTTCGCGCTCAAGTTTTATTTCTACAACACGGTCTTTATCAATTTGCCGGCACGAAGTGATTTTTGCGCCGCGTATTCGTGAGCGCAGAAATTCGTTGAAGCGAAGCGGCTTGTCATTTTTGGGAATTCTTTTTTTTGTCTCGTTCATGCGGCATGAGCCGGGCGCAAGGCAGATGAGAACAACTTTTGCAGTTGCTGTTTTATACGTGTACAGCGCGATTGAATCGTAACCGGGCTGCACAATGTCCTGAATGAACGAGCCTGTAAGGTCAAGCTCATTCAGGACGACATCAAGTTCATTGCAGTTAAGCGACATAGTGAACTGATTGTACGACTACGCCTTGGTTCCTTCAAGCGCCTGCAGCTTCTTTTCGAGCGAGATTGTTTTCTGTGTCTGAATAACAAGACGCTGCGCAAGCATCTTTGAAAGAAATATGCCGTAGTGCGGATTCTTGCGGATAAGCGCGAGGAATGCGCCTTTTGGAATCTTAATAAGTTTGCAGTTGCCGACTGCGAGCACTGTTGCGGATCGTCTGTCGTTGAGCATGAATGCCATTTCGCCGATGAACATGTCGTTCGGCGTGAGAACAGAAACAAGCTTTCGTCCTGAGTAGACGGCGAATCTTCCGCCCACGATGAAGAACAGGTCGTTTGAAATTTCATTCTCGCGGCACACAACTTCTTTGTCTTTGTACTCGATTGCATCGAACGGTTTCATAATTCCCGGAACAGTGTTTACTGTGTTCTGAAGATTTGTGATTTCAAAAGAAACTTCATTTCCTTTTTCGTTGTATTCGAGTTTGTTCACAAGGCCTTCGGAAAGAGTTATTCCGCGTCCGTGAAGATCTGTTGTCGTTTCTTTTTTCTGAGTGTATTTGCGCCAATCGAATCCATTGCCGTCGTCAGTAATGGTGAAACGGCTTGTCTTCTTTCCGATTGTGTATGCGATATTGAGACGTCGTTTTGCATACTGCGGAAGAGCTGCGCGTTCGCCGATGAGCTGAAGAATATCGCCGCCCTGTTTCATCCAGTTTGATTTGTCGTCGAATGAAATCTCAAGGTTGCCGTGCTCAAGTGCGTTTGTCAGAAGTTCCATGAGTGCCATCTGCAGTTTGAACTGGTCTTCATCGCTGATTCTGTTTGTGTTGTACAAATAGCTAACGAGAAAGTTTGTGTAGAACCGTATATCCATCGGATCATTTCCGCAGATGAACGAGCCTGTTTCCTGTCCGCCTATAACATCCTGAATGCCGCGGTTAAAAAGAAACTGCTGGTTCTGCCACAGAATGCGGAGCAGGCGCGAGAAGTGTTTTGAAAAGTCACGCACCGTTTGAGCCATCAGAATGTTTGCGTCTTTGCGCGCTTCTATTTCCTGAACCTGCGTGCTGTCTTTGCACACGGCGATGATTCCGCCGTAGTGGAGCCATGCATCGCTGTTGATTGCTGCAAGAATGCGTTTGCAGTCGACTCCGACGCATGAAAAATCGAGTACCTTGATTTCAGGAAGTTCGTAGTCGATATAGTTGATGACCTGCTCTGTATCAGAAAAAACATCGGTGTCAAAATAAGCAGAATAGCGTTTGCACGCTTCGTTCACGGTGTCGATGACAACCGGATTTGAAGAAGCTGTCAGAATCTTTTTCACTTTTTTAGTCTCCGTACAATTTATTCTTTTCTATTATAACACAGATGAATCGATTTATCATTGATTTTTTCTATCTGATTAAGATGTTTTGTTTTTATCACATTGACTTTTTTTTATCAAACAGGCATTATTCATTCATGACATTTATTTCTGTCGTACTAACAGTAGTCGTCCTCGTAGTTGTCGGAAAGTCCAATTTCCGGGTACAGGCGTTTGCTGTGAGTCGTCAGATTTCAGCACGATAGCGTAAGCTGTTGGATACGAAAGCCTCCCGGATAATTTCCGGAAGGCTTTTTTTTTGGTCAAGGCAGGTTTTTATGAAAAAGAGTAACGCAGTAAACACGCAGAAGAAAGCCGGTAAGATTCATGCGACGGGCGCGCAGATTATTATTCACATTCTCGAATCATTCGGTATTAACACTGTCGCCGGTATTCCTGGCGGTTCGATTCTGCCGCTGTACGATGAACTGTACAAAAGCCGCATACGCCATATTCTTGTCCGTCAGGAACAGGCTGCCGGATTCATTGCGCAGGGAATTGCGCGCACGACAGGAAAACCTGCAGTCTGTCTGGCGACGAGCGGACCAGGCGCGATGAATCTGCTTACATCGATTGCTGACGCGCGGTGCGACTCAATTCCGATTATTGCAATTACCGGACAGGTGAACACAAATCTTATCGGCACTGATGCATTTCAGGAAGCAGATACATTCGGACTTTCGTTTCCGATTACGAAGCACAGCATGATGGTAAAAAGCCCGCTTGAACTTTTGACTGTGATTCCGGAAGCATTTGCAATTGCATCGTCGGGGCGTCCCGGTCCTGTGCTGATTGATGTGCCGCGCGACGTGCAGGCGGCTGAGTGTGAATTCGATGAGTGGCCTGATACAGAAGAAAATGATGTGACTAAAGAAAAAAGCCCGCGTTCATCAAATGAATGCGGCATTGGGTATTCAGAAGCATCGGTGAAATTCAGAACGGCGCGCGCTGACTATCCGGCTTTGATTGAAAAAATGTGTGATGCGCTGCTCGCCGCAAAAAAGCCTGTGCTGTATGCGGGCGGCGGTGCGAATACGCCGGAAGGTTCTGCCCGGATAAAAAAACTGCTTGCCGAGTATCCGATGCCTGTCGTGACGACGCTTATGGGAATCGGTGTTGTGCCAAAGTCTGATCCGCTTGCGCTCGGCATGGTTGGTATGCACGGTTCTGTCGCTGCCAACAGAGCAATGTATGAAAGTGACTGCGTTCTCGTTGCGGGCGCACGCTTTGATGACAGAGCGACTGGTCTTACGGAAAAATTCTGTCCGCACGCGCGGATTCTTCACATCGATATAGATGCTGCGGAAATTAATAAGATTGTGTCTGCCGATGTTTCAATTGTCGCCGATGTTGAAAGCATCGTGCCGTTATTAGCGCAGCTTATTTCTGAAAAAAGCAGAGCTGCAGATTTGCCCGCGAAAAAATCTTCTGCTTCAGAATGGATTGCGCAGATGCGGAAAATTGCGGATAAGAAAACTGCCGGAATTAATAAAACTGCATCTGTTGATCCGCGTGAGTTTATCGCAAATATTCCGAACGAGGCAGCAAAGGCGGGAATAAAATCATCCGACATTATTGTTACAACAGATGTCGGCCAGCACCAGATGTGGGCTGCGCAGTATTATCCGGTAGAAAGCCCGCGCACTTTTTTAACATCAGGCTCGCTCGGCACAATGGGATTCGGTTTGCCGGCAGCAATAGGCGCGGCGCTTGCAACAGAGCCCAGCGCAAAGCGCGGAGTTTCTGATGCAGCGTGCGGCGCAGAGCGCGGTGCAAAGCACGGCGCAAAGCGCGTCGTCTGCATTTCGGGCGACGGCTCGATTATGATGAACGTGCAGGAGCTTGCAACGCTTGCTGAGCTCGGCCTTAATGTTACGGTGATTGTGCTTGAGAATGGGACGCTCGGCATGGTGTACCAGCAGCAAAAGTTTTTGTTCAATAATGATTACAGTGCGAGCGTGTTTACTAAACAGCCCGACTTGTGTGCAATTGCACATGGTTTTGGAATTCCGTCTGTTGATGCGAATGTGACTGAAGATTGGTATAAAACTGCGTTTCCCCAAAAAGGTCCCGCATTTGTGCGTGTTCGCGTCGACCCGGAAGAACTTGTGTTGCCGTATGTTAAGGCAGGCTGCGCGAACGTTGATGCAATAAAGTAAAAAATAAGCGGTGCACTGATGCACCGCTTATGTATGTTAGCGCGGAAATTTTGACTCAAACTCTTTCATGATTTTTTCTGTTGCGGGGCGAGCGTCGATGTCTTTGAGGTTGCCCTTTTTGCGGTAAAAGTCGATGAGCGGTGCTGTCTGATCTCTGTAAACTTCGAGACGGTGTTTGATTGATTCAATCTTGTCGTCGTCGCGTGTGTAGAGTTCTCCACCGCATTTGTCGCAGATGCCTTCTTTCTTTGATGGCATGAATTTTACGTGGTAGTTTGCACCGCATTTTTTGCAGACGCGGCGGCCGCTGAGACGCTCAACAACAGCTTCGTCTGCAATGTCGAAGTTTACGACACCGTCAATTTTTGCAAATTTTTCGAGAGCCTCTGCCTGTGGAATTGTGCGGGGGAATCCGTCGAGAATAAATCCGCCTTTTACGTCGCTCTGAGCGAGGCGTTCTTTTACGAGACCGATTGTAATTTCATCGCTTACGAGTCCGCCGGCATCGATGATTGCTTTTGCTTTCATTCCGAGCGGAGTCTGTGCTTTGATTGCAGCGCGGAACATATCGCCGGTAGAAATGTGCGGAATTTTGTATGCAGTTGCTACCTGTTCAGCGAGTGTGCCTTTGCCGGCTCCGGGTGGTCCCAAAAAAATAAAATTCATATTGATACTCCAAAAATTTAATGTTGGCTGTAGAATAACAGCGTCTTCATCATACACATTTTTAGAGCAGGGGACAAGAAGCAGAAGGCCTTGAGAATGATATATTAAAATTGTAGACAACAATGTCAGTTTGGGATACCTTTATCGGCAAAATGGGAAAGATTAGCATGGAATCGATGAACTATAAAATCAGGCAGCTGCAACTGTCCGACAGTCAAAAATATTCAAGGCTTCTTTTCTGTATTTCAGATGCGTTTCTTGCTGTTGCAACAATAGTATATGCGGTCCTTCTTTTTCACTATATAACTTCATGGGAAAACACATATGTTTCTGCCCCTTGTTTTATTTTTTATTCAATTGCGTCAGTTATCAAGCTGATTTCTTTCATTGTTCTTCTTGTTGAGCTGTTACGTGCTTCAGCAGGATTTTCTTTCGGGCTGCTCTTGTTTATATCATCAGCAGCACAGCTTGCAAGTATTGCGGTATATATTATTTCTCTTTTTTGCTTGATGTTCGGCGGAACACGAAGTCTCATGTCTGTGTTCTTTTTCCTTTTTTTGGAGATGGAGTATTCGATTTGCTTTGTTTGCGGTATTGCGTATATGCTCAGAAAATGCCGTCTGGAAATTGTTTTGTTTTTTGCCGGCACTTCGGCTGCTGGATATGTTGCCTATTGCGTTTTACAGATGACGATAGGCGAGAATGTTCTTGGCGAGACTTTCGGTTTTTATGATATGCTCAATATTGCGAGCGCTTTTTATACGGTTGTGCTATTTCTGCTGTATCTCTGCAGCGCTAAAAATAAGTGATTTACTCTGCGGAAACTGTTAAGAAAGCTATTTCTGTCTGCCATGAGAATAATGTGTTTTCTGAAGCTGAAAGAAGGAGCGCGCGAATCTTATTAAGATCTTCTGCACCGAGCGCGTCTGCAAGCGCAGCACCGTATGCGCTTGAACTTGTATCAAACCAGCGCGCAATTTCCTGCTGCGTAATGCGCCGTTTTTCATTCAGTGTCTGAGACGCAGAAGTGACGGTGAATCCTGCTTTTCTGAATGACTCGCAAATTGTGTTTTCATCCCAGTTGAACAGCGGATTAGTTTTATCCCCGAAGAATTTTTTTTCTGCGGCAGCCATTTTTGAAAGCATTTCCTCAAGAGGCGCGCGTGATTCCGGAGTGAGCACTTGAGTCGACATGATTTCGCTGATGCGTTGTCCTCTGCTTGGAATGCGCTGCGCGATGATTGCTTTCCATCCCTGTGCAAGAGGCGGCTCTTCGGGAACTTCCGCTCCGCTGTCAGTATTGTCTGCATCATCTGTCGTTGCAACACCGTGAGCGCCTGTCTTCATAGTGACGGCGGATGCAAATGCTTTTGCGAGCGCTGTTATGGAATCGTTTGACATGAACGGATCGCGGAAGAATATGCGGTCGAACAGTGTGCCTTTGTACTGGAACTGCGCAAGCACATTTGTAAAGACTTCTGGTGTAAGGTAGTCTTCCGCAGTCTGCGGGCGGCAGAGAAGAATGGGGCGGTCGAGGTCGCCGAGCGTGCGCCCGTACTGTTCAAGAATCTGAAGTCCTTTTTCGCTTCTGCACAAACCGCATGTAACTCCTTCCGGTGTTTTGCGCGAAACTTCCCACAAAAGAAGTCCGTCGTCTGCATTCCAGATAAGCGAGCGGTCGTGGCGTGAAAGCGACGCAACTGTTGTCATTGTGTCGCGTATTGAAACGAGCACTTCAGCTCTGTTTGTGTCGAGGCGTGTGCGCCACGCTTTGTCTGCGCGGTCGAGGGCAGTGTCCTTTCGTTTGTCATCGGGACTGAATGTGAGCTGCTCTGCGTGCTGCGTGCCGCTTCCTTTGAAGTGCGCGTTTATCCACCATTCGGATATGGGGTTTACACCGAACTCTGATGCGTCCTTTTTATCGGCGGGTCCGTGTCCATTTTTCATTTTGTCATCTATACGATATGTCGGATCTTCGGCGGATGACGAGAATGTGCTGTTCGGAGATGCATTCTTTGAACCGGTGGCAGCGCTGTCCTGCATTTCCTGCGCATGCAAAGCTGCATCGGGTGAAACTGCTTTTTCGAGAATCGCCGCAATCTGCATTTCGCGTCTGCTTAGCACTTCTTCGCGTATGTTCTTTTCATATCCCTGGTCGCTCGGCGTGTAAAAAACACGGCCGACAAGTGCGTCGGGCAAATACTGCTGAGCTACCCAGTGGTCCCTGTACGCATGCGGGTAGAGGTATCCGTCGCCGTGTCCGAATCCTTCTGCATCACGGCTTGCGTCGCGCAGATGGTTTGGAACTTCGGCGTCTTCTTTTTCAACGGAAGCAAGCGCGTCAAAAAATGCCATCGAGCTGTTAGACTTTGGCGCCGTTGCAAGATAGAGCGCAGCGTGCGCAAGATGATACCGTCCTTCCGGCATGCCGACTCTGTCGAATGCATTTGCGCAGCTTACGACGACATCGATTGCGTGCGGATCTGCAAGTCCTGTGTCTTCGCATGCTGATATAAGCATTCGTCTGAAAATAAAGTCTGGGTCTTCGCCTGCGCGCACCATGCGTGCAAGCCAGTACATAGCGGCGTCAGGGTCACGCCCGCGGAGGCTTTTTATGAATGCGGAAATAATATCGTAGTGATAGTCGCCGTCGCGGTCGTAAAGAACTACTTTTTTCTGAATCGACTCTTCCGCTGTTTCGCGGCTTATGTAAATTGTGCTTCCCCAAGCGGGCACCGGAGGCCGGGCTGAGGGATCCCATTTTTCGGGAGTTGTTTCGACAGCAAGCTCAAGCGCATTCAGAAGACTGCGGGCGTCGCCGTTCGCTGTGTCGACAAGATGTTCGAGCGCGCCTGACTCAAACTGCACATTCCAGTGTCCGTATCCGCGCTCTGTATCTGAGAGCGCCATCTTTGCAGCTTTGAGCAGGTCGTCTTTTGTGAGCGGCTTGAGCTGGAACACGCGGCTTCTGCTCACGAGCGCCTTATTAACTTCAAAGAAAGGATTTTCCGTCGTGGCGCCGATGAGAATGATTGTGCCGTTTTCAACCCACGGCAGAAGCGCGTCCTGCTGCGCCTTGTTCCAGCGGTGCACTTCGTCGACAAACAGAATTGTGCGGCGCTGCCACATTTTGTAAAAATCTTCCGCCTGTTTGATAGCTGTTCGTATTTCCGCGACGCCGGTGAGAACTGCATTGAGCGTGATGAAGTTTGATTTTGTGTGGTTTGCGATGACACGCGCAAGCGTCGTTTTTCCTGAGCCGGGCGGTCCGTAAAAAATAACAGATGTGAGCTGGTCGGCAGCTATTGCGCGCCTGAGAAGACGTCCTTTTCCGACAATATGATCCTGTCCGATATACTCATCAAGATTGCGCGGACGCATGCGGGCTGCAAGCGGTTCGTGCTGAGGTTTAGCGGTGTCAAAAAGTGAAGAATCATTCTGTTGCGGCATACGTTTGAGTATACACGAAATTGACTAGAACTGATAGCCGATCATTAAATGGGGCTGCACGCCGATAAGACTGTAGCTGTCGACAGGAATCGTGTACGAATCACCTTTGTATGTGTACGACTTTGTGTTTTTAAAATCGAAGAAAGCAGAAGCGCCTGCACTCAGAAACCATGTGCCTGACAGCTTGAGTTTGTAATTGAACAGGAGCGCAAGACCGAGATTTGTGTCATCGAACGTTGTGCTGTCATCAGTCCAGCCTTGTCGTAAAAAATGAAATCCCGCGCCGAGCTGTATTTTTGTTGTATCGTTCAGTTTGAATTGATAAGAAGGGCCTGCGATGAAATCGAATGCATAAAAAGAATCATCATTATAGGTGAATGAATTTGTTTTCCAGTTTGATTCGCCCCAGCGGTGAAATTCAACAGTGAGGTTTTCGAAGAACCCGAAACCAGAGTCAAACGTATTGAAATTTGAGGCAGTGAATCCGATGCGCTGAGTCTTATTCACATAATCGACATCGCTGTCTGTGTATGATTCGCGCTGTGCGGAATAACTGATGCCGCCCTGCACGTCAGGAGAAATGCCAGCGAATGCCGAGGCAGATAAAAGAATTGAAATTGCGGCAATCAATGAGCATTTTTTCATGTGAGCACCTCTTATAAAAAATAAAACCCCAGCCAATGGCCGAGGTTACATATCTTGAAAACCACGCCGCCAAGGAGGGCGGCCCGAATCAGAGCAAGAACCCCGGCGAGATCATTCTGCGAGCCGGATTGGTTCTTGCAGAATAAAATTCGACACGGAGGGCGAATTTTATTCCCTGTTCCAGTTTCCTCTTCCGGGGTAGTATGCCCAGAGACCTACGTTGTCGAATGTTGCCGATGTACTCGATGATGATCCGCTGAATGTGGTGCTTCCGTAAATATCGCATGAAGTTTCATCTTTACCTTGGTCGAGTGCAAGCAGAGCATAGATTATATAGTATGAGCTGAGCGTTGAGTCCGCATTTGTCGAAAAGTCTACGGTGCCGCTGCTTGGAACTCCGCTTGAATTTGAAACCTTTGCGATTCCCTCATCAGTACCGAAAAGGATTGAGTCGCTCGTAACTGCAAGTGAATAAATTGTACCTGTATCAGGATCAACTGATGACCACGTCATGCTTGCGAAGTCAGTGTTCGTTGTATCGTTGCTGTAATAGATTTTGCTGCCGCTTGTATAATAAATATATGATGCGTCAGCTGCAGTTGATCCGTATTGTGAAGAAACTTCATTCGTCGCCATCGCATTGCCGCTTGAAAAATAAACGTTTCCATTAAAGTATGCCGCGCTGATGGCTGAAGCACTGCAGCCGTGATTCACATCGTCTCCTGTTGTAACAGAGGATGAATCATATATTGTTGTGACATCTCCTCCGTTCAGTTTATAGACAACACCGGCACTGTTCAGATATGCGCTGCGGTGCGTGCTTGTCGGCGCATTCGTGCAGAACAGTGCTGAGAGCGCTGTATATGATGTGCCTGACATTGTAACATTTGTATTCTCTGTCCACGTTTCGCCGTCTGTTGAATAGTAGAGTCCGCGCGCGGTCGGTTCGTTTTCTCCGTCGTCTTCATCTTCTGTGAATGTAACGGTAAGCGCGTAAAGATATGTTGAGTCTGCTGCGAGTTTGTACACATATCCGTCGGGCTTTGTTGTTTCTGACCACTGTCCGTTGTATGCGCCGCTGTCTGCAGATGTAACGTCTTTTTTCCAGACTCTTCCGTTCTGTACGAACAAATATTCTTTGCTGTTCATCGTGTATCTGATGATAGAATTGATATCACCGGAAATCTGTGCATCAGTCAGCTCAACTTCATCCCTGATTGTCGAGAAGATAACTCCCTGACAAGATGAAAAAAGAATCATGCTGCCGGCAAGGAGTGTGAGTGCAATTTCTGTAGCGAATGTTTTTTTCATTTTTAACTCCTAGAAATGATACCGGGCACCGATTTCAATCATGCCGAAAATGCCATAATCGTTATTTTCAGAGTCGCTGTACCACTGCGGCATATAGAGATAGCTGCCGCTGATTCCGAATGACCAGCTTGGTGTGGCGCGGTAATAGACTCCGGCTTCCGGTTTAAGAACAAGACCGGGAAAGTATGTGCGATTCAAATAGTTTTCAACAGCCGCACCGACTCCGAGTGTGATTGGAAATTCCCAGTTGCGGTATGCCGGCTGAAATGTCATGTTCAGAATGAAAGGAACATACGTGAATATATTGCTGCCGAGCGTCGGATTGTAACCGAAACTTACATCGATACCGACTGCAAACCAGCTGGCAAGAAAACGGTGGTAACCGAGTTCGCCGGCACCGCCGGTAGCAAGCTGACCGCTGCGGTAAAGCGGAAATGAGCCGCCGAAGTTAAGAGGCATTGATCCCATTAGGGCGATTTTGATGTATTGATCGCCCGGCTGGTTCATATTGAAACTGATTTTTTGTTTTTGTGTTTGATCCGGGTCTGAATCATCCGGATTATTATTTTCCTGCGCAAAAGCCGCAGACATGCCAAGCAGAAGAGCGCAGAAGAGCGCCGTAAACCGTTTCATAAATCCTCGCTTCGAGATGCCTTTACCGTAAGCAGTAAAAGGCAGATCTTTTTTTCATGCAGATAGCAATTTGTTCGTAAATTCTGTATAGTCTACCCGTCGCTGAATCGAGTCAGACGGGGTTTAACTATACCTTTTTACCCTGTTTATTTCAACAGAAGAATAACCGCAGAGCCGGCCGTTTGGTTACAACAGAGCGTTGCGCCGGACAGACCGGGATGCGTATACTGATAAAAGCAAGGAGTTACCGATGAGTGCAGTCATTATTGATGGAAAAGCAGTTGCAGCCGACGTCCGCGCCGATGTTGCAAAGAAAGTTGCGGATTTGAAAAAGCGCGGAGTGCAGCCGTGTCTTGCAGTCGTTCTTGTCGGCGAGAATCCCGCAAGCGTGAGCTATGTTACCGGAAAAAGAAAGGCGCTTGCAGAAGTGGGCATGATTGACCGCAGCGAGCTTCTTCCGGAATCAACAAGCGAAGAAGACCTGCTCAAGCTCATTGACAAACTGAATAAAGATACATCGGTCCACGGCATTCTCGTGCAGCTTCCGCTCCCGAAGCATATTAATGAAGACAAAGTGATTATGGCCATTGACCCGGCGAAAGACGTTGACGGCTTCCACCCGGTGAGCGTCGGCAACATGGTTATCGGACGCCCCGGATTTCTTCCCTGTACGCCGCACGGAATTATTGTTCTGCTCCAGAGAATGCACATCAATACAAACGGCGCTCATGCAGTCGTTATCGGCCGCAGCAACATCGTCGGAAAGCCTGTCGCAATTCTGCTTGCGCGCAAAGAGTGCAACGCGACAGTCACAATCTGCCACACCGGCACAAAGAATATCAAAGAGATTACAAAGCAGGCTGACATCATCATCGCAGCCGCCGGTCATCCGGGCACGCTTACCGCAGACATGGTAAAGCCGGGCGCCGCAGTCATCGACGTTGGCGTAAACCGCATTCCCGATGCGACAAAGAAAAACGGATTCCACCTTGAGGGCGATGTTGACTTCAACGCAATCAAAGAAATTGCTTCGTTCATTACGCCTGTTCCGGGCGGAGTTGGTCCGATGACAATCGCCATGCTTATGCAGAACACGCTTGAAGCTGCAGAGCGGTCGATTCAATAGCAGCCGGAAGTATTGATTGAATAGCATGAAAGCAAAGCCGGAAGACAAAGAAAAGATGATTGACATTCAGAGCACGCCCGACACGCGCGAAATACCGCTGCAGAAAGTCGGCGTGAAAGGTCTGTCATATCCTGTTACCGTTCTCGACAAAGCGCACAAAACGCAGGCGACGACAGCGACAATCGATTTGTTCGTGAATTTGCCGCACCATTACAAAGGCACGCACATGTCGCGCTTTATCGAAATCTTTCATAAACATCACACTGATCTGAGCATGAAACAGTTTCTGGCGATGCTTGAAGAAATACGCACTGCGCTCAATGCAGAGCGCGCGTTCGGTGTTATGTCGTTTCCGTTCTTTGTCGAAAAGAAGGCTCCTGTTTCGGGCGAAGCCGGCATGATGCGCTACGAGTGCACGTATGAGGGAACAGTTTCCGCTGAGCGCAAAGACTTCTATGTCAGCGTCGCTGTTCCCGTTACAACAGTGTGCCCGTGCAGCAAAGCAATCAGCGACAGAGGCGCGCACAACCAGCGCGGCATCGTTCGCGTAAAGCTGCAGAACACGGGCTTTTTCTGGATTGAGGACGTTATCGCCGCAGTCGAAGCTTCTGCATCGAGCGGCTTGTACAGCGTGTTAAAGCGCGCCGATGAAAAATATGTGACCGAGCACGCGTATGATAATCCGCATTTTGTTGAGGATGTTGTGCGCGACGTATATATTGCGCTCAAAAACTTTCCGTGCGAAAAACCGTTCACGTGGTTCAGCATCGAGTGCGAGAATTTCGAGAGCATTCACAACCACAACGCGTATGCCTTTACTGAATATAATGGTAAATAACTGAGCTTCCGCAGACATCATTGCCGGCGGATTGGTTTTTGATTTGTAACGTTCAGCTTACGGTGCCGAACTGCTCTTCTTTGCTGAACGTGTCGTATGTTTCTTCGTCAAACACATAGTCCCACGCGCCGCCGAACGTCACGTGGTCGCCGCCGAATCCTGTTTTAAAAATAAATAATCCGCTCATCGGGTGCGCGCTCCGTGCGTCAGGCGGAATGCCCATGAGATCATAGCTTGTCGCGCCTCGTGTCCGCGCGAACATCATTACTTCCCACTGCAGTCCGTAGTTCGGCATCATGTCGCGTCCGTCGAGCGAGCTTCCGCTGTACAAGTAGTATGCGGTTCGTCCGCAGATGCACAGAACAAGTCCGCTCAATAAGATGCCGTCGCGCTGCGCTGTGCACAGATAAAAGTGCGGCGGCGGAACAGAAGCAGAAAGCGGCATTGAGGGAATATATGCGCTGGCGGCAGATAATCTGCGGGGCGCTGTGTGGATTGCAGACGACTGAGCTGTCTGTTCGTGAGCTGCCTGCAGTGCATACTCTTTTTGTATCTGCGCAAGAGCGGCTGCTGCTGACTGCATATCGTCCGGCGCAGTGCCTGCAACGGAACGCTGTGCTTTGCTTGCTGCAGAATAGGGTACACTGTGCGTTGCATCATGCATTGCACAGCTCAAAGAAGAATCTGTTTCTGCGTGCGCTGAGTGTTCAAACAGTTTTTTAAAGTACGGGTATTCCTCAAAATAAAAATGTTTGCGCATCGCTGTCGCTTTGTATACTTCATGCCACTTCGCAAGCATTCCTGAACTCATCGCTTCAACTGCGCTTTGTATGGAAAAGGTGACTCCCGCTCTGTATGCGTGGCGGATTGAGTTGCGCGTCGTCTGTCTCATGTGCGCAAGCATCAGTTCCGGCGGCGGTTTTAAATTAATAAGTATCGTGTCGGGGCAGAGATGATCAACAGGTGATTTTCTGAGCATGCTTGTCTTTGTGCCGAAGTTCATGCGGAGTTCTTTAAGTTCGGGGCGGAGCTGCGCGTCTTCAGGCGACTGTTCTTTCCATGCAAAATCGTACCGTATGCACACTGTGTTTTCCGGGAGACAGCGCTGCAGTTCAAGAGAAAGTTCTTCGAGAATCTGACCGCGCATTCCTTCCGGAACAGAAACAAACGGAGCTTTTGGAGCGTAGGCGTATGTAATTCCCGCTGACGATGTGCGGACGAGAATCATAAGAGGAAAATAAAGCGTGTTCTGCAGTGCGATTACAGATGAATCAGAAGAAGTGCGAAGCGGCAGTGTGAGCGATGCGCGGAAGTACAGAGGATACTGCGTTTTTGTTCTTTTAAATTCTCCCCAGAATGATGTCTGAAAGAGATTGTCGTGTGCCGGAAAGTCTTCCTTTCTGCACGGACTGAGCGTAATCATGCGCGCACCATACCAGTCAAACAGCAATCATGCAATGCTCTACAAGTGTTTGCCATGCTAGTTTGGCAAACGCGTGTACACTATGAAAAAGAGCGCTATTTTGATAAACTGAGTCACTTTGAACCGCCGCCTGCGGCGGTCTGTTTTTAAGGAGCGCGCTGTGACTTATTTTTTTGAAACATACGGCTGTCAGATGAACATCGCGGAGAGTGCCGCGATTGAGCAGCAGCTTATTGCGCGCGGATGGACAAAGGCTTCTTCTGCTGAGACGACTGATCTTGCGATTATTAATACGTGTTCAGTACGCGCAACTGCCGAAAATAGAATTTTCGGACGGCTTGGATGGTACACCGGACTTAAGGCGCTTCGTGCGGGAAAGCCCGGTAAAGATAAATCTCTCGGCGAAGCCGCTGAGTATGTAAAGGACGGACCGAAGCCGATAAAAATTGTTGTCATGGGATGCATGGCAGAGCGTCTTTTAAAATCACTTCAGCGCGAGTGGCCGTGCGTTGATTACGTCGTGGGCACATTTGCAAAGCAGCACTTCGGCGACATCATCGACGAAATTGAATCAGAGCGCGGTGTTTCGTCTCAGAATGAAGTTCAGCACGCCCGTGTGTCTTCACGCGGAATTCTTTCTGAGGATCCTGTCTACACATTTGCGTCTCTTTCTCTTGAGCCGGGCGCATTCACATCGTATGTGCCGATTATGAACGGATGCAACAATTTCTGCACGTACTGCATCGTTCCGTATGTGCGCGGAAGAGAAGTGTCTCGTCCTGTGTCTGATATTTTAAAAGAGCTCGATGAGCTTGGAGCACGCGGTGTGCGCGAAGTCACGCTGCTCGGTCAGAACGTGAACAGTTACCGCGGAACAGAAAATGCCGCGTCAGCTGCTGCGGAAAAAACAAATGGCGGCAGCGCTTCTGATTCTGCGCCCGCGATAATTACATTCCCCATGCTCATGCAGCGCATTGCGGATCATCTTAAAGAAACAAATTCTCCGATCGGCTGGGTTCGGTTCGAGTCGAGCCATCCTAAGGATTTGTCTGAAGAGCTTATCGATGTGATTGCAAAGAATCCTGTTATCTGCCGCCACATTCATCTGCCGGTGCAGCACGGAAGCTCGCGCATTTTAAAAGCGATGAACAGAAAATATACGCGCGAGGAATATCTTGCGCTTGTTGATAAAATCCGCGCGAAGATCAGCGATGTTTCGCTCACAACAGACATCATGCTCGGCTTCCCCGGCGAGACAGAAGAAGATGTCGATGACGTGCTGAGCCTGATGAAAACTGTCCGTTACGAAAGCGCGTTCATGTACTATTACAATCCGCGCGAAGGAACTCCTGCCGCAAGTATGGCGGGTCAGATTCCGATGAGCGAAAAGAAAGCGCGCCTTCAGAAAATAATAGACCTGCAGCTTGTGATTACGCAGGAAGAAATGGCGAAGCGCGTTGGCAATACGGTGCAGGTTCTTGCAGAAAGCGTGAGCCGCGATGACAAATCTGAGCTTCTCGGAAAGACAAGCCAGGACGAGCGCGTGGCGTTCAAGGCTGACACATCTGTGATTGGTCAGTTTGTAACAGTGCACCTGGATTCTCTTAACGGAAATACGTTTAAGGGAACAAGAGTTTAGAATGGGCGCGCGCCGTGTTCTGCGCGTGTTGCGGACAGACATCATTTGAAGTAAAATAAAATATACATCGAGGTACTTTCTATGCCGTTCAAACTGATTGGAATTATTATTGTGCTTCTTTTTGTAACGCTTTTTACAGGCTTTAATGTGGGCGATGCAAACCGCTGCAATGTATGGCTGTTCCATACATTCCAAAATGTTCCGGTCTTTATGCCAATGCTTATTTCTTTTGTCGCAGGTCTTGTCGTTATGATTCCGTTTATGTTCGGCCGTCATCGCATTACAGACAAAGATGTTGCTGCATTCGAGAATCGCAAGAAAAAGATGGAAGAAAAACTTTCCAAAAAAAATAAAGCTGCGGAGTCAGATACGGATAGCAACAAAAATGATGATAATACAGCTCCGTCAGATTCTGCGCATTCGGAGTCAAAATAAAAACATGAATTTTCGCCGGATTACTTTTTCTGCAGTATTTTTTACCGCATGTATTTTCTCTTTTGCCGGAACATCAGGGACACAAAAAAATACATCAGATGACGCAGTCACAACTGCGCACGATGCTGCTGTTGCTGCCGCTAAAAAAGATTCCGCGCTTGATTCAGTTGAGTATCTCAAAAAAATTATTCCGTCGCTTTCAGTCCCGTCCGAAAAACGCGCAGCCTATGCATTTCTTGGCAGCGTGCAGGAACAGCTTGGATTGTACACCGATGCAGAGTCATCATTTGTTTCCGCTGCTGCAATTGCCGCAGGTGATGCTGCCGGTATGCCAAAGAAAAGTTCAGAGCAGCTTGTGCTCGATGCTGTGCGTTGCGCGCTTTCTGCCGGCGACAGCGAGACTGCAGACAGCTATCTTAATTCCGCTGTGCGCAGTTCATCAGACGAGACAATTGTCGCGTATGTAAAACTGTACGAGCAGTGGAGCGCACTTTGCCGCGCACAGAAAGAGTCCGACATAGCCGAACCTGTTGCGCTTTTAAAAACGTATGCTTCTCTTCCTTCAATGAGTGCCGTTTGTCCTGCAGTTCTTCTGACGCTGTGGCATCTGACCGGAGATGATTCGTATGCTCAGCGTCTCAAAAAAGAATTTCCTGCCAGCCCCGAAACTGCAATTGTTACCGGCTCAATTCAGCTTTTGCCCGCACCGTTCTGGTATTTTGCGCCGCGCACAGGCTCTGCCGTTCCTGAAATTCAGAGTGAGCCGTCGTCGCCTGTATCGAGCAGCTCCGGAACATCGGACAAAGTCGTTCGCCAGCAGCTCGGCTTGTTCCGTGAAAAATCGAATGCAGAGTCACTTGTTGACCAGCTCAAGATGAAAGGTTTTGCAGCAAAAATTACAACGGAAAAAAGACCGAGCGGCACAACATATTACATCGTTGTTGTTGACGAGGACAAAGACGGCTCAATCGGAAATGAACTCCGCACCGCCGGTTTTGAATGCTATCCTGTTTTTTCCGAGTAAGCCGTTTCTGTTGTTTATTTCTCTTCTTTTAACTATAATGCTCGATTATGAGTGAACAAGTATCCAAGGAACTCTGCCACTGGGCTGACCAGGTCGCAGACAAAATAATCAAGGAAAAGGGCGATTTACCGCTCTATACCTGTGCTTCCGGCATTACACCGTCGGGCACAGTCCATATCGGAAACTTCCGCGAAATCATCACCGTCGATTTGATTGTACGCGCGCTGAATGACCGCGGCAAGAAAACTCGTTTCATCTATTCATGGGATGACTACGACGTATTCCGCAAAGTCCCGGCAAACATGCCTAAACCCGAAGTGCTCGAAAAATATCTGCGCTTCCCGATTACGATGGTTCCCGACACATTCGGACGCAACGAAAACTATGCGCGTCATCACGAAGTCGACATTGAGCAGGAACTTCCGCGCGTCGGCATTCATCCTGAATTCCTGTACCAGGCAAGCCGCTACCGCGCAAACCGCTACACCGAAGGAATGAAGAAAGCGATGCAGAACCGCGATGTGATTAAGGCCTGCCTTAACGAATACCGCGACGATGAACACAAAATGAAACCGGAAGACGCTTACTGGCCTGTTTCTGTGTTCTGCTCAAAATGCAATCACGACACAACAGAAATAACCGGCTACGACGGCGAGTACGGAATTACGTACAAATGCACGAACTGCGGCAACGAAGAAACAGGCGATCTCCGCACATTCAAAGGATTCAAGCTCGGCTGGCGTGTTGACTGGCCGATGAGATGGAACGAAGAGAAAGTCATATTCGAACCGGGCGGAAAGGATCACATTTCTCCGGGCGGATCATACGATACTGCAAAACTCGTCTCAAAGAAAATCTACGGATGGGACGCACCGATTACGATGAAGTACGACTTCGTCAATCTTAAAAGTGTTCCCGGAAAGATGTCTTCTTCAAAAGGAAAAGTCATCGCTCTGCCTGACGCACTCAAAGTGTATCAGCCGGAACTGCTCCGCTACATTTTCGCTGTGAACAAAGTTGACCACGAATTCGCAATCAGCTTTGACCTCGACGTTATTACGATGTACGAAGCATACGACCGCACAGAGCGCATCGCATGGGGACTCGAGCCGGCAAAGAACGACGATATTTTCAATCACGAAAAACGCACATACGTTCTTTCTCAGATTGAACCCGGCATGCCGAAAGTTATGCCGTATCAGATTGCATTCCGCCAGCTTACTACATTGCTCCAGACATATTCAGGAGATATCGACGCAGTGATTAAATCGCTCGGAGATGTTAAGCCTGAACAGGAAGCATGCCTCCGCCGCAGATGCGAATGCGCATGGTACTGGGTCACAGAATGCGCGCCGGAAGACTTCAAGTTCTCTCTCCGCGAGGACGGCTCAAAAGCTGATCTCAGCGATGAGGAAAAGAAAATTGTTATTCAGATCCGCGATCAGGTTCTCCCCGAAATGGACAACCTTGCAGAAAAAGAACTCGGCCAGAAAATGTATGACTTGGCAACTGCTGCCGGCATGCCGACAAAAGCGATGTTCACTGCGATGTACCATGTTCTCGTGAACAAGGACGCAGGTCCGAGACTCGCCGGATTCATGAAGATTATCGGAAAAGATAAGCTCCAGAAAATAATGGGCGTGTACTAATTCTTTTGATCATAAAGAAATGAAGCGTCAGGCGTTAATGCCTGGCGCTTTTTTTTGCCCGCTTGCAGTGCTTTCTTGTCTGCAGCGGGGTTTAGGCGAATCATAACAAGTGCAGATTTTTGCGAATTTTGTTGACAATCACACAATGTGAATCTAATATACTAGTATATTAGTATTGACGCGACGGAGACCGCCGCAGGGGGCTTGTATGCTTGAGTTGAATAAAAGCGTTTTTGCTGACCGCGCTGCTTGGGAAAAAGCGGGGATTCATGTTCCGTCTTTCGACTATGAAAAGCTTTGCGCTCGTACAGCAGAAAATCCGCGCTGGATACATTTTGGCGCAGGAAATATTTTCCGTGCATTCATTGCAGACATTGCGCAGACGATGATAGAGAACGGCGACTGCGACACAGGCATTATTGCCGCTGATACATTCGATGCGGAACTGCTCGACAAAGTGTATGCGGTTCATGACAATCTTGCGCTTCTTGCGCTGATGCATGCGGACGGTTCTACAGAAAAGAGAGTGATTGCGAGCGTAACAGAAGCGCTTCATGCAGACTTTCACCACGATCTTCACTGGGAGCGCATGAAAAAATTATTTACGAAGCCGTCACTCCAGATGGTGAGTTTTACAATTACCGAAAAAGGATATGCAGTCACCGGCATGGACGGAAAACTGATTCCGATTGTTGCGCAGGATATTGCAGCAGGTCCTTCTAAACCGGTTCATGCGATGAGCGTTGTTACATCTCTTGTGTTTGAGCGGTACAAGGCTGGAAAATATCCGCTTGCGCTCGTGAGCATGGATAACTGTTCTCACAACGGCGAGAAGCTGCAATCCGGCGTTATGACTGTTGCGCGCGAGTGGCAGAAAAAAGGTTTTGTCGATTCAGGCTTTATCAATTATCTTGAGGATCCCGAAAAGATTTCTTTCCCGTGGAGCATGATTGATAAAATTACACCGCGTCCTTCTGAGCGCATTCAGAAAATATTCGAGGATGCCGGAGTCAAAGATATTGCGCCTGTTGTTACATCTCACAAAACATACGTTTCTCCGTTCGTCAATGCGGAAACTGCGCATTATCTCGTGATTGAGGATTTGTTTCCGAACGGAAGACCCGCGCTCGACAAAGGCGGTGTCTATCTTACAACGCGCGACACAGTGAACAAGTGCGAGAAGATGAAAGTAACGACATGCCTCAATCCGCTTCACACTGCGCTTGCCGTTTACGGATGCATGCTTGGCTATGATTCAATTGCGTCAGAAATGAAAGACAAAGACCTTGTTAAGCTGATTCATACAATCGGCTACACTGAAGGACTTCCTGTTGTTATCAACCCGGGAATTCTCGATCCTAAAAAATTTATCGACGAAGTTGTGAACGAGCGTCTGCCGAATGCAAATATTCCGGACACGCCGCAGCGCATTGCGTGCGACACGTCGCAGAAAATTCCTGTACGCTACGGCGAGACAATAAAGTCGTACATCGCAGAAAAGCGCGACCTTGGAACGCTCACCGGCATTCCGCTTGCAATCGCAGGCTGGCTGCGCTATCTGCTTGCTGTCGGCGACGATGGAAAATCATTCGAGCTGAGTCCTGACCCGATGATTCCTGAGCTGCAGAAAATGATGAGCGGCATAGAGTTTGGCAAGCCGGGCAGTGCGGAAGGAAAACTCAAGCAGATTCTTTCGAACACTGTATTGTTTGGCACCGACCTTACGACAACGCCGCTTGGTCTTAAAGTCGCACAGTATTTTGCAGAGATGATTGCGGGGCCGGGAGCTGTCCGCTCAACGCTTCAGAAAGAACTGCACGCATAAGGAGATATTTTTATGAAAATGACATTCAGATGGTTTGGACAGGGATTTGATTCAGTAACGCTGCAGCAGATACGCCAGATTCCAGGCGTAAAAGGCGTTATCACCACAGTGTACGACAGCAAGCCGGGCGAAGTATGGTCTGTTGATAAAATCAAAGCGCTCAAAAAGCAGACAGCAGACAACGCACTCGAAGTGAGCGGCATCGAAAGCGTGAACATTCACGATGACATCAAAATCGGTTTGCCGACGCGCGACAAATATATTGAAAACTACATCAAGACGCTCGAAGAGCTCGGCAAAGAAGACATTCACATGGTGTGCTACAACTTTATGCCGGTGTTCGACTGGACACGAAGCGAGCTTGCGCGCAAGCGTCCCGACGGCTCGACTGTTCTCGCGTATAACCAGGAGACAATCGACAAAATTGATCCCGACACAATGTTCCATTCAGTCGACAAGAACAGCAACGGATTCGTGATGCCGGGCTGGGAGCCGGACAGACTTGCGCACATCAAGGAATTGTTCGCGGCGTACAAAGATGTCGATGAGAAAAAACTGTTCGACAACCTCGTGTACTTCCTCAAAGCGATTATGCCGGTATGCAATAAGTACGACATCAATATGGCAATTCATC